>UPTG01002553.1_pt1 | contig 12384 bp, 11 predicted proteins | sample 2160121 | NCBI WGS metagenome assembly UPTG01 (sample SAMN06266255, study PRJEB28933) | marine metagenome | isolation source: Columbia River Estuary | place: USA:Columbia River Estuary, USA | collected 2014-07-27 | reverse complement strand
ACTTCACAAGAAGTGCCGAAAGCTGAAGAACCGATGATCGAAGAATCGAAAGAAACTGAAACAGCTCCAGCTGAAGAAAAGAAAAAATCTTAAATTTAGAACTAATTATAAATACCATGTCTGCAATTTCCAAAGATGATGTTTTAAACCTTCGCGAAAAAACCGGGGCAGGTTTAATTGACTGTAAGCGTGCGTTAGTTGAGAGTAACGGCGATATTGATGAAGCCATTTCAATCCTTCGTAAAAAAGGGGTGGCATCTGCAGCCAAGAAAGCGGGACGTGATGCCGGAGAAGGAATTGTCGCACAATGCCTGAGCGAAGACAGATCTAAAGGCATTTTGGTAGAAGTAAATTGTGAGACTGATTTTGTAGCTAAAAATGATGATTTTGTCAGTTTCGCGTCTGATGTGGCTCGACAATTATTAGCTAACCCTGACACCGATCTAGAAGCACAGCGTACTGAACAGGTTGCTAAAATTGGTGAAAATATTCGCATTTCGCGTTCTTCCATATTGGCACCAAATTCCACTGGATTAGTTGAATCATATGTTCATACAGGAGGAAAGGTAGCTGTACTTTTAACATTAGGTTGCAGTACATCTGATGCCGTCAACTCCGAAAATGTTAAATTATTGGCTAAGGACTTGTGCATGCACATTGCCGCGACTTCACCCGTTTGTGTTTCTCGTGATGAAGTACCTGCAGACTTAGTGGCAAAGGAAAAAGAAATTGCACTTGCCCAAGCGGAAGGAAAGCCACCCCAAGCGATTGAAAAAATCGTGCAAGGAAAGCTCGATAAGTATTTTGCTAACTCTTGCTTTTTGGAACAATCTTTTGTCAAGGATCCTGACCATTCGATTAAAGGATTACTTGAAAAAACGGGCAAAGAAATCGGTGCAGAGTTATCGGTTGAAAAATTTGTTCGATTTCAAGTCGGCGAAGAAGCTTAAAATTAGTCGTTTTGTTGACTTAGACATTTTAAGTGTCGTTTGAGCCCTTTTGATATACCTATTTGGTGTGTTAGCAAATTTTAAGTATAGTCTGTAAACTTGTACTGGTACTGGGGTAAGCAATTACCATTTTACTCTCTGCTTTATTTAGCTCCAGTAGTTTGGTTGCCGGAATATAAATTTCGATTGCGGCACAAAACATAAGGTTGCTTTGTAATTTTTATTATAAAACTTGGATGCCTTTTTTTATTTAGCTATTGAATGTCCAGGTAAAGAGTGATGCAGCTAAATAAGCGGTTAAGAGCATGGTTCCATGAATCTTGTTTAATTGTTTTCCTCTAAGCCAAAAAGCAAAGATTCCAGTGAGTAGTAGCAAAGAGAGATAATCTATCCATGGATATGTCGTGGTAGCTGTTATTGGTCCGAGTATTCCTGCTACTCCGCCAACTAATCCAATATTAAAAATATTGGATCCAACAATATTTCCCAATAGCATACTGAATTCGCCTTTTTTAACCAGTGAGATTGAAGCGGCTAATTCAGGTAGGCTTGTTCCAATTGCGACTAAAGTAAAACCAATTAATTCCTCTGGTACCCCAGCGAGGGTAGCTAAATTTTTTGCTCCGAAAACAAGAGTATCCGATCCTGCCCATAATGCGGCCGTGGCAATTAAGATCATAGTACAGGAGAGTAAAATAGAGGTGGGTTTTATATCCTCTTCATCCAATGTGTCTTTTTTTCGAAGACCTCTGTTCCGAAGAGCACTTTTGGTAAGAAATAGCAGGTAGCTTGCAATGAAAATTAGTAAACATGCCCCCGGTAATGAGCTTAATGAGTGAGACGGGTGGAAAAAAAGGTATCCGGTAAAAGAAAAACTGAGAATTAGAAGGAGAGAACTTTGTGAGTTAGAAACGGCATTTTTTGTGTTGATAGGGGAGATAAAAAGCGAAATCCCTAATATAAGTCCAATGTTTGCAATATTAGAACCAATTATATTTCCTAATATTAAACCTTTCGCCCCACTGGTAATTGCAGCAATAGAGGTAAAGAGTTCCGGAGCAGAGGTGGCAATTGAAACCACAGTTAAACCCACCACTACGCTTGGTACTCCAAGAATTTTCGCAAAATTGGAGCAATGGTCACTCAGTAAGTCGCCTCCTTTTGTCAGACAGTAAAAACCAACGACCATAGACAGAATTAGCACCCCAATAAAAAGAGTGGGAGATTCCGCTTGAAAAGAGGAGCACAGATTAGTTAAAAAGTGGTACATTATTGATAAACAAATCAGGGTGAGTTTTGCTCTTTAGAAGGCAAGCAGAATCGCCTTCTCACTTTTCCACACTTGACATATAGATATATTCCCACATCTTTCGTGCCTTCTCTTTTATTTCCCAAAAGTCCACAATGAACCAAGCAGAAAAACTTAAGGATACTTTGAATTTACCAAAGACCGACTTTCCCATGCGAGCAAATGCGGTGGAAAGAGAACCTGTTCGATTATCCCATTGGGAGGATCAAGATGTTTATCAACAAATGCAGGAAAAGAATGCCGGGAAAGAAGATTTTATCCTACACGATGGACCTCCTTTCACGAATGGAGATGTGCATGTTGGTACTGCTCTCAACAAGACTCTCAAAGATGTCATTTTAAGATATAAGAATGCCCGGGGTTTTCGTACCCCTTATGTGCCTGGATGGGATTGTCATGGATTACCAATCGAGCACAAGGTAAGCAAGGTCTTGAGGAAGGAAAAAAAAGAATTTGATACCCTTTCTTTAAGACAAGCTTGCCAAGAATTTTCAAAAGGATTTATCGAAACCCAGCGAGCACAATTTAAGAGATTGGGTGTACTTGCAGATTGGAGTAGTGAATACAGAACGATGAATAGTACCTACGAAGCGGAGATTTTGAGAACTTTCGCGGAGTTTGTAAAAAAGGACTTAGTTTATCGGAGCAAAAAACCAGTTTATTGGTCAATTCCATGTAGGACTGCACTTGCAGAAGCAGAGATTGAATATCAAGATCATATCAGTCCTTCCATTTTTGTTCCTTTTGCTGTACTCGGGGATAAATCCAATAGTGAACGACAATCGAATGTCGTTATCTGGACTACTACCCCTTGGACACTGCCAGCAAATCTTGCACTAGCGGTTCACCCTCGTGTTCGCTATGTGGAAGTAATTTGTTCCGAGAAGTCTTATTGGGTAGCAGAAGAACTTGCCGAATCTTTTATTAATTCCTGCGGTCTTCAAGCATGTGAGTTTGGAGAAAAATTATTGGGCAGTGAGATGACATCATGGGTCACTCAGCATCCTTTTATCGACCGAGAGAGCCCAATTGTTTCGGCAGAGTATGTAACCACCGAATCCGGTACTGGATGCGTCCATATTGCACCAGGTCATGGTTTAGATGATTATATAACGGGACTTGAAAATAAATTGGAGGTTTATTGCCCATTGGACGACAATGGATGCTATGTTGACGATGGACAAATTCCATCCAATTTGGTGGGTGTTTCTGTACTGGAAAAGTCTTCTGGTTGTCCTGCGAACAAAGAGGTTCTTTCCATACTAAGAGAGTCTGGAAATCTACTAGCACAGACAGACCATGCTCATCAATACCCTCATTGTTGGCGAAGTAAAACACCTGTGGTATTTCGTGCAATGGACCAATGGTTTGTTGCCTTAGATAAAGATGAATTGAGGAAGAAATGTATGGAGGAAGTTCAGTCAGTTAATTTTACTCCTGATTGGGGAAAAAATAGGATACATGGTTTTTTACAATCCCGACCCGATTGGTGCATTTCACGACAACGTTCTTGGGGCGTCCCTATCCCCGTGTTTTATGATGAGGAAGGAGAGGCTCTCCTCGATGAAAAGCTTATCTTAGGACTGGCTGACAAGATTGAAAAACTGGGGACAGATGCGTGGTTTTCATTATCAGAAAATGAATTATTAGATGGGTTGCCCATTCCCGCAGACTGGAAAGGAAGGACATTACATAAAGGAACCGACACTCTAGATGTGTGGATTGATTCTGGGTGTAGTCATCGGGCAGTACTTCAAAATAATAAAGATTTGAAGTGGCCGGCAGATTTATACCTCGAGGGAAGTGATCAACATAGAGGATGGTTTCAAAGTTCATTATGGACCAGTATGATTGCATTTGAACAGGCACCTTACAAGAGAGTGCTGACCCACGGATTTGTGGTTGATGGAAATGGCCGAAAAATTTCTAAAAGTGATGGTAAGCCCCAAACCGCTGACTCTTATGTGAAAAAGTATGGTGCCGATGTCCTCCGTATTTGGGTATGTTCGGAAGATTTCAGGCGTGACATTCCATTATCAGATGAAATTCTCGGACAAGTAGTTCGATCGTACCGAACTTTGCGCAACTCAATCAAATTTCAACTCGGTAATTTACATGACTTTACCTTCTCTGAAGATGCGATTCCCGTCCAACAACTCACAATAATCGATCGTTGGGCACTCGGTCAGACCAATAGCTTAATTAAGGAAGTAACAGAGGCGTTTGAAAAGTATGAGTTTCATCGCGGCGTGCAAGCGATTAATAAGTTTTGCTCCAATGTTTTGTCCTCCACTTATCATGACATTATCAAAGATCGATTATACACGCTCCATCCAAGTGATTCAAAGAGAAGATCTACTCAAACTGCATTACACTTAATTTTTGAATCGCTGATTCGAATTCTTGGACCAATGGCCCCTTTTACCGCTGATGAGGCGTGGTCTTTTCATCAATCTGGAAAAGATATCACTGCAGATTTCTTAGCGTTGCAAGCTTGGCCAAAGGTAACAGAAGAATGGGATGAGGGGAAAGAATTATCAGATGCACAAACAATCTTAGATTTTAAGGATCTGAAGGTTAATGATTCTTTAGAATCCTTGCGTACCCGTAAGGAGATCGGTCAATCATTAGAAGCAGAGATAGAAATCAGGATTCCTCTAAGTGAGTCACTACTTACTCTCTTTCGACACCGAGAAGAAGATTTAGCTGAAATGTTTATTGTTTCTAATGTGTTAATTGTTGAAGTTTCAGAGGATGAAGAATTGCAAGTAATTTCAAGACACGCGAGCGGTCAAAGGTGTCCCAGGAGTTGGAGATGGGTCCCCAAACTTGTTTCGATCGAGCCTTGGGGTGAAGTCTCGCCGCGTTGTGCTGAAGTCCTTGCCAAACTTGTATAAGAAATTAATCTAACCCTAAATTTTTCCTATGACTAAAAAAACAAAAGCTTCTAAAACTCAATCTACCCAAGCTTCGGATAAAGAGTCTGAACCAAAGATAAAGAGGCCACGGGGACGACCGAGGAAAGATGCGACTCTTTCAGATGTATCTCCTTCAAAAGGAAAGCAAGAAACGCAAGGTGTTAAAAACAGCGTTGTTTCCAAATCTGACAAAAAAGTGCAAGTCCGTAGAGGCCGAAAGCCTAAAGTTGCAGTTGAAGTTGATTCTGAAGTGGAAATTAAAGTTCGTGAAATTGTAAAAAAAACTCGTTCTAAAACACCGAGAGCGGAGGAAAAGAAAGAGAGTCCTACTTTCAATTTAGACGATGTAAGAGCGATTATTAATAAACGGAAAGCAGAAGCCGCCTCGTCCAAGCCAAAAAAGAAAAAGAAAGTAAAAGAGACCGAAGTAGATTTGGTCCGCTCCCATGAGGAACCCAAAAAAACAGGAAAATCGGTAAAAGTAAAAAAATTACAAACCGCTTCGGTTGATGATATTTTAGGTTTTGGCGTTTCAGTTGGTCCAACGCGCCCCATTCGAGATGCGAAAAAAGTTCCCAAAGAATGGGAAGTTTACTATGATGACTTAATGAATTTGAGACATTCCTTAAAAGGAGCGCTCGGTCAGCGGTCGAATGAGACATTAGGTGCATCGGCTCGGGAGTCTTCTGGGGAGTTATCGATTAATTCTGCGGACTCTGGTTCTGAATCCTTTAATCGGGACGTCGCACTCTCTATGGTTGCTACCGAGCAGGAAGCACTGGAGGAGATCGAGGACGCCATCGATCGAATTTTTGATGGTACTTTTGGCATTTGTCAAGAAACAGAGAAACCGATCAAGAAATCTCGTTTAAAAGTGGTTCCATTCACTAGGTTTTCACTTGAAGGACAAACTCTTTACGAAAAAAGAAACCGAAGGGAACGTGATACGGGCGGGGGGATTTTTGCCACTATTTCCGACTCTACGCTCGGGGACGATAGCTAATACTTTTCCTCTGATCACAATATCGCTCTCGGTGACCTATCTTCGATTTTGGATTTTCTTTTCTGTGGTATGGGTTTTAGACCTTGCCACAAAACATTGGGCAGTTGAAAACGCCGATGACCTAAGAAATTTCCCAATAGTAGTTCTGGATTGGATGAATGGGCATAAACCCTTTTTGGAATTTACTTATGTTACCAATCCCGGGGCCGCATGGAGTATGTTTTCTGATTATCCTGAGGTTTTGACGGGCTTGGCTGCAATGGCTCTCGTTCTCATTTTCTTGTTTAGAAAAAATCTCGAACTCTTTAAACCCAATTTACAAATTATATTCGGTCTTATTTGCGGAGGGATTGCGGGAAATTTATGCGATCGAATATTCAGAGAACCGGCTGAAGTGGTTGACTTCATTGATGTCTATCTTCCATTGCTCAATTACGATTACCCTATTTTTAATATCGCAGACGCAGGGATTTTCATTGGGGCAATTAGTTATATGTTCGTTGGTTTGCAGGAAGGCAAAAACGCGAGAAATTTAGAAAAATTAAAGGTCTCTCAAGATTCTTAGAGATCTGACTATTCAATATTTAAGGATTGTTCTCTCATTTTTTCAACTTCAGTCCGTGCGTTGAGAGCAATGTTAGTACATTGAGTACGAGTTGATTTCGAACAGAATGTATTGAGTTCGCGCGAGATTTCCTGAAGTATAAACTCGATTTTCCTTCCGATACTTCCATTCGCTTCGAAAGTAACTAACATTTGACTCAAATGGCTTTTTAAGCGGGTAATTTCCTCCGACGTATCTGACTTTTCTGCAAATAGAGTAACCTCCTTAAGAATTCGATCGTCATTCTGATCAATAGATAAATTCGATTTTCTTAGGCGCTCCATTAATTTATCTTTGTGTTCTTGTTCCATCCCCTTGGACTGTGCTTCCATTTCGCAGATGAAATTAGTTACACGGTTAATTCTCTCAGTCAGGTCATGTTTAATAGCAGTACCTTCGATTTCTCTCATTTTACCCATACTTTTACACGCATCAGTGAGCGCTTTTTCCAGATCTTTATATACCTTATCCAGGGGAGGGAATTTAGACTGATTTTTTCGTAATTCTGCCAATCTCAGCAGTACATCGGGGGTAATTTTAAAATCTTGTTTTTTTTGGCGAAGAAAACCTTCCAAATATTCAAGGTCTTTTTCGATAATCGATTCTTCAAATAGACCTTGCACCTCATTTTCGGCACATTTACTGAGATTGATTGCAGCTCGAATTCTACCTCTTTGAAAAAAAGATTTAATCTGCTTATTGGCATCATACTCAAATCGTTGCCATTCTTTTGGGGCCGATACAATCGTTTCAAGGTGTCTCTTATTGACCGATGTGACCTCAATTTCAATCGATAGGTTATCAAAAGTAATGGAGGCCATTCCATACCCCGTCATACTATTCATGATTGTTGTGCAAATGTATCATCTTTTCCGAGTAAGCGGGCAACTTCCATAGCATCTTTATCTCCTCGCCCGCTTAGATTAACACAGATAACTTTATCTTTTGTCATTTCACTTGCTCTCTTAAATGCATAAGCAAGTCCATGAGAAGTTTCTAGAGCCGGAAGAATTCCCTCTTTTGATGAGAGGAGTTGAAAGGCATTCAAAGCATCCTGGTCATTGGCATTGGCATACTCAATACGATTACGATCCCGGTAAAAAGCATGCTCCGGCCCAATTGCGGCATAGTCCAATCCTGCCGAAACTGAGTGGGTCTGATTGATTTGGCCATCTTCATTTTGTAAAATCCAAGTTTTACAACCCTGTAACACTCCAAGTTTTCCTCCCTCGAACCTCGCTGCGTGCTGACCGTCTTCAAGAGACCTGCCCCCTGCCTCTACACCAATTAGTCGAACATTCTCCTCTTCCAGGAAATCAAAGAAGAATCCAATCGCATTACTGCCTCCCCCAACACATGCGATCATTTCATCTGGTAGTTTTCCTTCGAGGTTCAAAAATTGTTTTTTGGTTTCTTCCCCGATTATTCGATGAAAATCCCGGACCATGCCGGGGTAGGGGTGTGCTCCTAACGCCGAACCCAGTATGTAATGAGTATCATTTATATTGGTTACCCAATCTCTCATTGCCTCATTGATTGCCTCTTTAAGGGTTTTGCTTCCTGATTCAACTCCGCGAACCTCTGCCCCGCTCAATCTCATGCGAAACACATTGAGAGCCTGGCGCCGCATGTCTTCAGCCCCCATATAAATTACGCAACTAAATCCGAAGTGTGCACAGACAGATGCAGTTGCAATTCCGTGCTGCCCAGCTCCAGTCTCGGCAATAATTCGTGTTTTCCCCATTCTTTTTGCAAGAAGAGCTTGTCCAAGTGCGTTATTTATTTTGTGTGCACCGGTATGGAGTAAGTCTTCTCGCTTTAGGTAAATCTGAGCACCTCCGATTTCTTTTGTCAGGCGTTCTGCAAAGTATAACTCGGTCGGCCTTCCTGCAAATGTACGAAGTAAAAAAGCTAATTCTTCCTGGAATGCAGGGTCTTGCTTCGCTTTCAGATAAGCTGCAGTCAGTTCACTTAACGGGTGAGAAAGTGTCTCCGGTACGTAAGATCCGCCATAGGGACCAAATCGGCCTCGTTCGTCGGGTAAAGAAAAGCGGTCGATTTTGTTAAAGTTGGGCATGGTTGATTCTGATGGCTTTATCATAAAAAAAATATTGAATAATACTATCGCTTGGTTTTGCTTGCGACAACTCAAGAAGTGATTCCCAATGAATTCTATTTTATGGTTCCTACCAAAAATCCAACTATTATAGTCCCTGCACGTCTTGCATCTGTTCGATTTCCAAGAAAGCTTTTAGCGGATGCAGGCGGAAAACCTCTTATTTTACGAACTGCAGAGAGGATTAAAGAACAAGTTCCCGAGTTTGATCTTTATTTCGCGGTCGATGGAGATGAACTCAAGTCTGTTTTAGAGTCATCTGGCTACAATGTTATTGTAACTCCTCCCCATCTTTCCTCGGGGACTGATCGAATTGCCATCGCAAATAGAATTTTAAAAAGAGACCTTTTGATTAATGTGCAGGCTGATGAGCCAATGGTCATGCGAGATCAAATTCTTATGCTTTCTGAGGCTCTTTCTCATAAAGATGTATCGATTTCGACCCTTGCCTCGATTTTTCAATCAGAAGAAGATTTCCGCGACCCCAATCAAGTAAAGGTGGTCATGGATAACAATGGACATGCACTCTACTTCTCGCGTGCTCCCATTCCATTCGCTCGTGATAGTAAATCGGGGTCCTTACCTGGACACTCAATTCATGCATACAAGCACATGGGATTATACGGATATAAGAAAGAATTCCTTGAGGAATTTGTTTCGAGCGAAGCGGGAGAATTAGAAAGTATTGAAAAGCTCGAGCAACTGCGGGCATTGCAGAGTGGATTTCGAATTGCAGTGAAAATAACGGAATTTGCTTCAGTGGGAGTGGATATACCGGAAGATTTGCAAAAAATAGATTTTTCATAACTTTACTCAATCTGATGTTTACCAAGATAATCAATCGTCATTATTTTTTCCAACTGCTTGGCATGACAATTTTGATAACTTTTATTTTATTAGGGATTCTACTCTATGGAAACTTGGTTAAGCATGATGAATATTTACTCCAGGCAATATCAGTATCTCCTTATTCCTTTCTTCAATTATCCTCTCTTTTAATTCCCTATGCCTTATCTTTTGCCTTACCGTTCGGCTTTATGTTGGCCCTACTTCTTTGTTATGGAAAATGGTCTTCAAGTAATGAAATTCTTGCCCTACGTTCTTTAGGAAATGGCATTTTTTCATGGGGCATGCCGTGTTTTATTCTGTCTTTTTTGGTGTCGCTGATCTCTCTCTACACTTTTTTACAGTGGGCACCAATGAGCAGGGCAGAATTTGATAAGAAAAAATCGGCCATTGTATGGAGTAATATAAACTTGTTGTTGGAAACTGAAAAAGAAATTGAATTTAATCTCGAGCAAAACTCAACAGGGGGAACGAACAAAAATCTTGCAACACTATCAGATGAACCGATCCATCGTGTTTCTTTATCAGTTGGTTCAATGGAGCAAAATCGATGGTCTAATGTAAGAATTCTATTACTTGGAGAAAACGGAAATCTCCTACGAATTATCAATAGCAAAAGTGCAAAAATTGAAAGAAACCAACTTAATTCGCAATTAATTCTAAATTTAAAGAATGTAGACTTTGAATCCTCCATAGATTCTCACAGCAGTAATCTTTTTGTTTCTTTCGAAGAGTGGAACAAACCCATAATCTTTAACCTCACTTCCAAAGGTAATAACCTAAATGTAAAGAGAATTGGATTCTTTGAACTGCTTGAGTTATCTAGTTCTGATAATAACAAAAAATTCGATGCTAAAGTACTAATCCATAAAGGCTATGTCTTGGGGACATCCTCATTGTTTCTATCATTGGTTCTCTTACCAATCTCCATCACTCATGGTCGAAAGGAAAGCATTTCTAATTTAGCGATTGGAATTTTTCTTTCAGTTTTATACTACTCGAGTATTACTTTGTTGGAAGAGTTTTCTTTTCTACACTCCAATTTACTATTTATGTGGATCCCTAATTCACTATGTTTTATTATTGGAACTTATTTGCTTTATAAATTTGACAAGGTTGGTTTCAGTTATTCAAAATAGTATCTAATGCGACTACTCTTTTGACTATTTCTGAAAAAAACTTCCTTTTTTAAAAAATTCTTTTGAAAAAACATTCCAAATACATGTAAGATTTAACAAGTTAATGCTAAGTTATGTTAAGCTCTAATCTAATAAAATGCCCTATCATGAATAAATCCCTACTCGTTAAAAGTATTTTCACCTTTTCATTTCTTCTGCCTTCCATGCTTTGTTCCGCTCCAAATGTTGCCGGTATTTCAGGAAGTATACAAAAGACTATCTCAAACACAGCTACAAATCCTGCCAAAGCCCCTGTTTTTACAGTGGTAAGTGCAGGATTAACCGGTGATGCAGTTTTCACAGGACAAGTATCAAGTGTAACTTCGACAACAATTAACTTTGAATCATCGAGCGATACAAGTGAGACAACGGTTAACCCATTTGTATCAGGAGTGTTTAACACTGCTGTTAAAAATCCTATCCTTACCCCTTCATTAACCGGTTCCGGAGTCGGATCAATTTCGATTACCTATGCTGGGGCAGGTTTTTCAACCGCCCCAGAAATTATAATTGATTATCCAACCTCCGGTGATGATCAAGCCACCGCCACCGCGACTATTAATGGCTCAGGTGAGATCTCAAGCATCAGTATTACATCTGCCGGTTCGGGTTACTCATCTGCACCAACCGCAACTGTTGTAGGTGGACCTCATTTTGTAAAGCTCACTGAGTCGGGTGATGACGACGAGGGAAGGGTTTTCTTAATCACGGACAATAATGCAACGAGACTCACGCTTGATATCTCGAGACTAGCCAATGGTGAAACACTTCAAAATGTTTTACAAACCGACTTTTCCGTGGATGTATTTGCCGCGCCCACCCTCGGTTCGGTTTTTGGCCGAACTTCATCCGATCTTGATTTGTCTCCAGCTAGTGCTAATGGGAGCGGTGGAGCTGGTGCTGACTTCATTTATCTCTACTACGGTGCTTATTATTCATTTTGTTTCATGCCTGCTGGATCCGGAAGAGCAGCAGGATGGTATTCAACTTCTTACATAGGCTGGGGATTACAAAATGATGTCGTTCTGTATCCCGATGAGGCATTTATTGTTTCCAAGAGAACCAACGGCAGTCTTACTTTAGACTTTGATGGTGCTGCAAGTACTGCAGACGCAAATCGATGCTGAGCGTAAGGTTTTTACCCGGCTGGGCGGGCACCAGCACGCCGATATCCCTGACCACCTCACCGTGCAAATCCTTGATATATTTTTTCTTGCCCGGCACGCCTTTCAGCCAGTTTTCATAGGCCAGCTCGAGGCCGGCAATACCCTGGTCGTCCACATTGGTAAACCCCACCAGCTGGGCGACAACCTCTCCGGCGGGATAGAAGCGGCGGTACTCGCGCTCGCCGCTCACGCCTTTGATCTTGAGGGCAAGGATCTTGCGGGCGTCCTCCGGCACGAGGTGGCGCTGCAGGTACATGAACTGCTTGCCCTTGTAGCGAGCCAGCCGCTCCTGCA
>UPTG01002552.1_pt1 | contig 12386 bp, 11 predicted proteins | sample 2160121 | NCBI WGS metagenome assembly UPTG01 (sample SAMN06266255, study PRJEB28933) | marine metagenome | isolation source: Columbia River Estuary | place: USA:Columbia River Estuary, USA | collected 2014-07-27 | reverse complement strand
GGTGTTAAAAAATGGGAGGCAACAGTAGTATCTAACTACAATGTTGCTACTTATATTAAGGAGTTTATTGTTGAGGTGCCAGAAGATATGCCATATGAGGCAGGAGGGTATATTCAAATTGAAATCCCTAATTGTGAGGTGCCGTTTGCTGAAATGGATATTACAGCACATCCTGAGGATCATCCAGGAGAACCAAATAAGTTTGACAAGGATTGGGCAGAAGGAAACTTTGCTATGCGTAACTTAGTAATGAAGAATGATGAGGATGTTGTAAGAGCATATTCTATGGCTTCTTATCCTGCTGAAGGAAGAAAAATCATGTTGAATGTTAGGGTTGCTGCTCCACCATGGGATAGAGATAAAAATACTTGGGCTGATATTAATCCTGGTGTTGCATCATCTTATATTTTTGGGCGTAAGCCAGGAGATAAGGTAACTATTTCAGGACCTTACGGAGAGTTCTTTATTAATAATTCTGAAGCTGAGATGTTGTATATTGGTGGTGGTGCAGGTATGGCACCAATGCGTTCCCACTTATATGAATTATTCAAAACATTAAAAACAGGAAGAAAAGTTTCTTACTGGTATGGTGGAAGATCAAAAGCTGAACTTTTCTATATTGAGCATTTCCGTTCTTTAGAAAGAGAATTCTCTAATTTCAAATTTTACTTGGTACTTTCGGATGCACAAGAAGGTGATAATTGGAAGCCAATGCAAGATATGAATGATACTGAAGGAGATGGTTTTGTTGGTTTTGTACACCAAGTGGTGATTGATCAGTATTTAACTAAACATGAAGCACCTGAAGATATTGAATTGTATTTCTGTGGACCACCAATGATGAATCAAGCTGTACTTAAAATGGCTGACGATTGGGGAATTCCTGATGAGAATGTTAGGTTTGATGACTTTGGAGGGTAAAAAATAGTCAATAGATATTTATATAAAAGCCGAGCATTTGCTCGGCTTTTTTGTTTTAATTTCGCCATTAAATAAAAATAAAGCTATGATTAGATCAATGATCCTTTTATTGAGTCTCCCTTTTGTAATGCAAGGGCAGAATTCAATTAAGTGTACTACTTCAGAGATTAATAAAAAATATTTTGAAGAGCATCCTAAGGATAAACTAGAAAGAGAATGGCTGAATGAAGAATCAAGATTAGCAGAATTTAACAAAACGGCAGTATCAACCTCAATTACTATTCCTATTGTGTTTCATGTTAATGACCCTACAAATCCTCAGAAAGTAACTTTAGCACAAGTACAATCAGCAGTTGATATTTTAAATGAGGATTATAATGGATTAAATCCTGAGTTTAATAGTTTGCGTCCAGAATTTCAGGGTATAGCTTCAAATTTTGAAATTAATTTTTGTTTGGCATCTATTGATCCTGATGGAAATTCTACTAATGGAATAACTTACCACTATAATAGTTATAATGGAAGAGAGCCAAATGGTAGTGGTGGTGCCGTTAAAGGAGTGTCGGTATGGCCTTGTGACAAATACCTTAATGTTTGGATTGTAAATGAGGTAGAAGATGATGGTGATTTATATTATTCTGGATGGGCATTTTATCCATCAACTAGTTTGGCTGACCAAGGACTTGATGGGATAGTTTATAACCATAGATACCTTGGGTATGGTGAAGGATCTTCTGATGTTTCAGGACCTACTTCTTGGCAGGCAAAAATGGCAAGAGTACTTACCCATGAAGTTGGGCATTATTTAAATTTGATGCACACATTTGCAAATTATTGCACTTCTCCTGGTGATGAGGTTTCTGATACTCCACCAGTATTTCATCATGGGTCAAATAATTGTCAGCAAAACTGGACACTTTGTTCAGGAGTTACAATAGTTAATGATGAAAACTATATGGATTATACTGATTGCCCTTCTATGTTTACTGATGGACAAAAAACTAGAGTTCTAACAGCCTTAAACTCCACAGTAGGGTATAGGAATAATTTATGGTCTTCAGCTAATTTAATTGCTGTTGGTTGTCAATCGGTTACAACTGTACAACCTGAAATAATACAGGATAGGAGACTCTTAAAAATCATTGATATTCTAGGTAGAGAAACTAAACCAACAATAAATACTTCACTTTTCTATATTTATGATGACGGAACGGTAGAAAAGAAACTAATTATTGAATAGTTAGTTCTTAAATTTTTCTTCATACAATTTAATCCAATCTTTTGGAGTCATTTTTGTACTAAGTTCAGCTATTAGTTCAAATGGAATTTCTTCTATCTTTTTAAAACGAATACAGCTTTTACCCATATCTAATTTTCGTTTGCAGTGTTTTGGGTATTCGCTTACAAACCATTCCATCAGTTCAGGGTTTGCATAAATCCCCATATGATAAACGGCAATAAAATTCTTTTGTGAAGCAACATTCATAAAAGGTAAAGGTAGCTCAGGTGTACAGTGGTAACCATCAGGATATGTTGAATGTGGAACCACCCAAGCTGGCATTCCATAGCCTAATTGCTCAGTAAATCCATTTGGTAAATTCTTACTAATTGTACAAATTAGTTTCTGCATCACTGCTTTTCTTTCCTTAGGAATATTTTCCAAATACTCTGAAATACTAGTGGCTTTTACTTTCATTTTTCAAAGATATAATTAGTTTGTAGTTTTTAGCTGCTAGTTTGTAGTATTATTTTCTTTAAACCACAAACTACAAACAAACTACAATGTGTATTTTTGTTCCTATGAAAAACATCCTTTATTTATTTACTTTAATTTTATGTGCGTGTTCCTCTTCTGATAACAGAATTTTGGTTAAGAATTCGGGAGAAGCTCAAGGAAGCTATTATCATATTCAATACCTTTCTGAAAACGGAGAAAATTATAAATCACAGATTGATAGTATTTTATTAGAAGTAGATAGTTCTCTTTCAATTTATAAGGATTATTCGCTTATTTCAAAATTAAATAAGAGGGAGAACATAAAAACAGATACGCTATTCAATGCTGTGTTTTTAGGAGCTCAAAAAGTGTTTGTGGAAAGTGAAGGGAATTTTGATTGTTCAGTTTCACCTCTTGTAAATGCTTGGGGTTTTTATAAAAATAAGTTGGGTGATTCTTTGGTGATTGACTCTGCAAAGTTTCGAAAAATCTTATCTTATGTTGGTTTTGATAAAATTACTTTGATTGCTGATTCCTTAGTGTTGCCAAAAGGGATGAGTTTGGATTTTAATTCCATTGCTCAAGGCTATACAGTTGATATAATTGCTCAGTTTTTAGAAAGCAAAGGCGATAGCAATTACTTGGTAGAAGTAGGGGGTGAGTTATTAGCAAAAAGTAAGAATGCAGATGGAAATATTTGGAGAGTTGGGGTAGATAAACCTTCTGAGGATATTGATGAGCAAGAGCGTTTTCAGTTTATTTTAGATTTGGAAAATAAGGCTTTAGCAACATCAGGAAATTACAGAAAGTTCTATGAGCAAGATGGGGTTAAGTACGCACATACAATAAATCCTTTTACAGGTTTTCCTGCTCAAAACCGTTTGTTGAGTGTAACGGTAATCCATGATAACTGCATGTTGGCTGATGCTTATGCTACTGCATTTATGGTAATGGGAGTAAAGCAAAGTAAGCAATTTGCAAAAACACATTCTGAAATAGAAATCTACCTAGTGTATTCAGGTAAGGATGGTGCTTGGAAGACTTTTGTCAGTCCAAATATGCAAAATAGAATTATTAATTAAGCATCCTCATTTTTGCATTTTTCCTCAGGGCTTGCACCACATAGTCCACAAGCTTCTCCTTCTGTATTTAAAAAAGGACTTTGGCTTGCACAAGTGCCAGAAAACTTTCCATTTTTTTTAAGAAGAATTTTAATTCCGATACCTGCAAATACAAATACTAAAAATCCGATTGTAATTAAAAAAACTGGTAGAAAGCTCATTTGAAATAATTTGATGCAAAACTACTATAAATGAAAGGAATAATTAAGTTTGTGAAGTAAAAAATACTATGGAAAATAAAACAAAATCATTTGCTCGTTTATTAACTATTATGGATGAGTTAAGAGAGCAATGTCCTTGGGATCAAAAACAAACTTTGGATAGTTTGCGATATCTAACCATTGAAGAAATGTATGAACTTTCTGATGCGATTTTGGAAAAAGACATGGATGAGATAAAAAAGGAGTTAGGTGATGTTTTATTACATATAGTGTTCTATTCTCGTATTGCATCTGAAACAAATGACTTTGATATTGCTGATGTTATAAATGATATTTGCGAAAAATTAATACACCGACATCCTCATATTTATGGAGATGTTAAAGTAGCAGACGAGAAAGAGGTTAAGAAGAATTGGGAAAGATTAAAATTAAAAGAGGGTAGAAAATCTGTTTTAGAAGGAGTTCCAAAATCTTTACCAGCTATTGTGAAAGCTTTCAGAATACAGGAGAAAGTAAGGGGTATTGGTTTTGATTGGGATAATAAAACTCAGGTTTGGGAAAAGGTTTTGGAAGAAATAGAGGAACTGAAAGTTGAAATTGAAAAAGGAGATAACGACAGAATTGAATCTGAATTTGGAGATGTGCTTTTTGCTTTGACTAACTACGCTCGCTTTATTAATGTGAATCCTGAAGATGCTTTAGAGCGAACAAATAAGCGTTTTATTAAACGTTTTCAAATTATGGAAAGATTGATTGAAAAAGAAAATTTAACTTTAGATGATATGAATCTTGAACAAATGGATGTTTATTGGAATGATGCAAAACAAATATGTTCTAATCATAATAATTAAAAATCGATAAAATTGTATAACTTTTACCTAATTAAACTATACACAACAAAATAATTTCTTATATTTGTCCTATTGAAAAAAATAATCCTATACACGCTAATATTCTTAAGTATTAATGCTTTATCTCAAGAAAGGGATAAGAAATGCATGACAACTGATCTAATAAAAAATGAATTAGAAAATAATCTAGATTATGAACTAGCTAGAGAGAGTCTTTACTATTACAATAAAAAAAATCAGTTTACAAACAATAAAAATCAACCTGTCATTACAATTCCAGTAGTAATTCATGTTATTCATAGAGCACAAGACGTAGTTGGTGCAAACACAAATATACCAGATGCACAAATAGAAGATCAATTTTTAATATTAAACCAAGATTTTAGTCAAACAAATCCTGAGTTTCCTAATCCTCCAAGAAATACATTTATTAATTATGCAGGTAACCCTCAAATTCAATTTTGCCTAGCAAGTATTGATCCATCTGGAAATCCAACAACAGGAATAACTAGAACACCTACTACTAATTCTGAGTGGGATTATAACACACAATCTAATGACATGAAACAAACAACTACTGGTGGAATTGATAATTGGGATCCATTAAGATATCTTAATATCTGGATTTGCAAAATTGGATCCTCAGGTGGTGGGCAAACACTTGGTTATGCTTATCTTCCTGGATTACAGGCAGGTAATCAATCTTGGAAAGATGGAATTGTTGTGGATTATAGATTTTTTGGTACTGTTGGTAATTCTAGTAATTCTAGTGATGGTAGAACAACTACTCACGAAGTTGGTCATTATTTAGGTCTTAGTCATACATTTTGTGAAAGTAGTGGATGCTGTGATAATGATTTAAATGGTAATTATAGTTGGGGTGATGTTGATGATACCCCTGCTACTGAAGATATTTATTTTGGTCCTGTTAATACTAATACTAATAATAATACTTGTAATGATTTATCTTATTCAAATATTTTTAACACTAATGTGTTAGATATGGATGAAAACTATATGTCTTACTCAAGCAATACATGGATGTTTTCAGAAGGTCAAGTAGATGTAATGTTAGGGACATTAAATGCTGCTTCATGGCAGGGGGGTAGAATAGCTTTAACAAATTCTAATGTTTCAGTTAATTGTAATGGAGTAGTGAGTTCATCTTGGAATTGTAATAATCAGGGTATTTGTACTGATCCAGGAACTGGTAATGGTACATATAGTAGTTATAATGCATGCTTAGCAGCTTGTGGTTGTACAGGTACTAATTCTACTATTTCTGAAGGATTTCAGGCTTCATCACTTCCAAATGATTGGTCAATTGATAATCCTGATGGCGATCAAACATGGGCTATTAATTCAATTTATGGATATAATAGTAGTAGATCTATTTCTATTGAGAATTCAATATATTCTACAAATGGAGAGTATGATGATCTTAATTCACCTATGATGAATTTTACTGGATCAACTAGCATTAATCTAGCTTTTGATTATGCTTACTCACTATGGACAGATCCTAACCTTTCAGAAAATTGGTCTGACACCTTAATAATTTTAATTTCTTCTGATTGTGGATTAACTTGGCAGAAAATATGGGAAAAGGCTGGAGCTAATTTAGTAACTACTTCTCCGATATTTAATGGTACTGAGTGGTTTCCAACTAACAATAATGATTGGGATTCTGAAAATATTAATCTAAATAACTATGCAAATAAAGATGGTGTTATGATTAAGTTTAGGAATGTAAATCAGTATGAAAATAATTTATTTCTTGATAATATTAATATAACTTCAAACGGTAGTTCGTCAGTTGATGAGGCTCAAATGAATAAGTTTTTAGTATATCCAAACCCTGCTGACAAACAAATAGATGTTAATTATAATGGTTTAAAACAAATTTATAATATGCTAGGTGAAAGAGTTATTCATACTTATGATAATAAGATTGATATATCTAATCTTACGACTGGTGTGTATGTTATAAAGTTAGAAGATATTAGTATACGCCTTATAAAAAAATAATCTATATCGAATGATTTAGATAATAATGCCGTCTAATTAATATAAAAAAATTAAAACCATGACATTTAGTAGAATTTCGGAATTGATTATAAAAAAAAGTGTTTTCATATTAGTTTGCTTGCTAATTTTTAATGTTAATAAATTAAAAGGCCAAGAAAGGAATTGTGGAACAATGACTTATCTTGAAAAACAACAAAAAAATAACCCAACTTTAGTAAAAAAAAATCAAGATAATGAAGTTAAATTACAGAATTGGATAAAGAATAATGCTAATAAAAATCTAGGTAGTATTATTTCGATACCTGTTGTTGTACATGTTGTTTATAATAATAATAATGAAAACATCTCTGATCAACAGATTCAATCTCAGATAGATATATTAAATGAAGATTTTAGAAGACAGAATGCAGATGCTGTTAATACTCCATCAGCTTTTTTATCAGTTGCTGCAGATACTGAGATTGAATTCTGTTTAGCTACAGAAGATGCTAATGGAAATACAACTACAGGTATTACAAGAACATCTACCTCACAATCTTCTTTCAGCACTAACGATGGTGTGAAATATACTTCCTCAGGAGGAATTGATGCCTGGAGCCCTTTGGAATATCTTAATATATGGGTTTGTGATTTATCTGGTGGTTTATTAGGATATGCTCAATTTCCTGGAGGAACAGTAAGTTCTGATGGGGTTGTGTGTGATTATGCTTATTTTGGTAACATGGGTACTGCTACATCTCCTTATGATCTAGGAAGAACTGCAACTCATGAAGTTGGACATTGGTTAAACTTAAGGCATATATGGGGTGATTCCAATTGTGGTAATGATTTTTGTAATGATACTCCTGAACATTCAGGCTCTAATTATGGTTGTCCATCTTACCCATCTACTTCAAATTGTAGCGGAAATGGAACAAGTGGTGATATGTTTATGAATTATATGGACTATACTGATGATGCATGTATGAATATATTTACTCAAGATCAAAAGACTAGAATGATAGCATCTATTAATAACAATCGATCTGGACTGCTAACAAGTAATGGTTGTAGTAATGCGGATTATGGTTGTACAGATCAAACAGCATATAATTATTCATCAGTTGCAATTTTTAATGATGGTTCGTGTTGCTATAATGCAGGTTGTACTGACATAACTGCAATAAATTATGATGCATCTGTTTGCTATGATGATGGAAGCTGTCAACCTCCTATTCTAGGTTGTACAAATCCATCAGCAATTAATTTTGATCCTATTGCAAATACTACAGTTGCATTTGGAGGTGCTTTAGATAATACTTTTGGTTCAGGTGGCTATTTTAATAATGACCAGCATCTGGTTTTTGACGCTTCCAAGGAATGTGTAATTAAGTCAGCCACTATTGATGCTGAGACTTCAAGTACTATTCTCTTTGAATTAAGAAATAGTAATGGTGTAGTGATTGATGACACTACTTTAAATGTTATTGCTGGCCAACAACAAGTAATTCTAAATTTTGAGGTTCCAATAGGTAATGATATGCAGCTAGGTGTTGCCGCTGGGGCGCTTCAAAACGTTGGTTTGTATAGAAATGATGAAAATGCAATTTATCCTTATGATATAGCCTCTGCAATTAGTATAACTAACTCAAGTGCTGGACTAACAGGCTTTCCGGGATATTATTATTTCTATTATAATATAGAGGTTGAAGTAGTATGCGAGGGTATTAATAATTCATCAAGTTGGGATTGTGATAATCAGGGTAATTGTTATGACCCAGGTACTGGATCTGGTCAATATAGTAGTTTAGCTTCTTGTCAAAGTAGTTGTATTGTTCCGAGTTGGGATTGTGATAACCAGGGTAATTGTTATGACCCAGGTAATGGGCAAGGAGTATATTCATCTATATCAGACTGTGAAGTAGAATGTGTAAATGTATCAGTATATGATAATGGCATAACTAAACTTATGCTATTTCCTAACCCATTTAAAGGTGTCATAAATATACAATTTATAAATACTCAAAAATGTAACTTAGAACTTATAATATTTAATTCTATTGGCGAATCTATTCATAAAGAAAGTTCAATAAATCACACTGGAGAATACAGAACATCTATCAACTTAGCAAGATATTCTAATTCAATATATTTTATACAAATTAAGACTGATAATGGGATTATATATAGGAAAATGATATCACAATAATCGAATATATTATGATCTTTTATCGTCTAATTGACTATGTGTAATGAAAAAGTTGATTTTAAGAAGTTCTATGAAAAATATAAAGAGCTTGTTTTTAATCTTGCTTTAAATTATACTGCTAATAAAGAGGATGCTGAGGAAATTGCACAAGATGTTTTTGAAACTGTTTTTAAGAAATTAGAATCTTTTAGATATGAATCAAAAATTGAAACATGGATTTATAGAATTACTATTAATAAATCATTAGATTATTTAAGGTCAAAGAAAAGACTCAAGAATAAGTTTTTAAGTAATTTACTATTTTTTCATAATAAGGATGGAATAGATGAGGGAGTTAATTTTAATCATCCTGGAGTAGAATTTGAAAATAAAGAGAGTGTACAGATAATTTATAAATGTTTGGATAAATTGCCCAATAACTATAAAACAGTTATTGTGCTATTAAAGATAGAAGGAGAACCTCAAAAAAAGGTTGCTGAAATCATGAATATTTCTGAGAAGGCTGTTGAGTCATTATTTTTTAGAGCAAAATTGAAATTAAAAGATTTATTAGAAATCGAGAAGGATATTTAAAAATAGTTCGTCAAATAAAATGTATGGAAACAAGTTTAGAAGTATTAAATAAAACTCAAAGGGTAACTCCTCCAGATGCGCTTTACAATAAGATTATGCAGAGCATTAGTGATAAAGCAGATATAAAATTAATATATGCTTCTGTTATCTGCATTGCTTTATTGATTACGATAAACCTTTTTTCATTTCGAAGTTATAATGATAATGAGTTTTCAGCTAACAATAAATATTATTTAGATAGCCCAATAAATTATTTGGTTTATGAGTAGTAAAAGATTATATATTGTTATTATTTTTATGTTATTATTCCTTAATATTTTTTCCTTTTTTATAAACTATAGTGAAAGTAATGATGTAAGTAAAGGTGGTCCTAGAGATATAATTATAGAGAGATTGTCATTAGATGGTAAACAGATAGAAAACTATGATGTTTTAATTAGCGATCATAGGAAGTCATTAAAAAGCTTAAGGAAAGAAATTTATAAATTGAGACAATCATATTTTCTTAATAGTGACTCGATGCTTTTGGTTCCTCTTACTAACTCATATATTGAATTAGAAAAGATAAATAAAGAGCATATAGATGATTTAATAGAAATATGTACTGATTCTCAAAGAATGGAGTTTAAAGATTTTATTAAAGAGCAGAATCTGTTCTCTCCAAATATGAATAAAAAACAATAATTTATTACAAAACACAAAACATAAAATGAAAAATACAATATTAATATTAATATTATTTGCATCATCAATTTTTGTTAATGGACAATCTTTTAATGGTTTTGCTCTATATAATGCACAGGGATCTAATACAACCTATTTAATTGATGAGAATCAGAATATAGCCCATACATGGGATATGAATACTGAATGCAATTATACTGTAGCTTTAAAAGAGAACGGAAATTTAGTGAGAGGTACTAAAGGAAATACTAGTGTATTTAGCAATGGAAATATAGCTGCTGGAGCTGGTATAGTTCAAGAAATTGCTCCAGATGGATCTATTGTATGGAGTTTTGATTATGTAGATAATGATCATGTTAGTCATCATGACTTAACATTAGTAGGAGATAATGTTTTGCTTACTGCTTATGAAAAAAAGACTTCTACTGAGTTAAATGCAGCAGGATTTAATAATGCAAGTTCAGATAAATGGCCAACTCATTTTGTTGAATTAGAACCAGACGGAAATGGTGGAGCAAATATAGTATGGGAATGGCACATCTGGGATCACATGTGTCAAGATGCAGATCCTAATGGACCTAATTATGTTTCAAATATTTCCGATTACCCTGAGCTTATTAATATTAATATGATACAAGCTCAAGGAGGCCCTGGTGGAGGTGGAGGTGATTGGTTTCATGTAAATGGAGTAGATTACAATGAGGATTTAGATCAGATTGTTTTTTCATCTCGTTTTGCATCTGAGATCTATATTATTGATCATAGCACAACAACAGCAGAAGCGGCTACACATTCTGGAGGTAATTCAGGAATGGGTGGAGATATATTATATAGATGGGGAAATCCATCAAATTATGGGATGACAGGAACACAAATTATTGATAACGCTGTTCATGATGCAAGATGGATAACTGATGACGGAAGACCAAACGGAGGTTATTTGCAAGTTTTTAATAATAGCGGTGTAAGTAATAGCGTGTCAGCTATTGATGGAATTGAAACTCCATGGGATGCCGCAACAAATACTTATCTTAGAACTCCTGGACAAGCATTTGAACCTTTTTCATACACTACAAGATATGAATGCGCTTACTCTGCATCTGGTCAGTCTGCATCAGACAGAATGTCAAACGGAAATATTTATGTTAATGCATCAGGAGGACAAGGAGGAGCTGGTGTAATGTATGAGGTAGATGCAGTAACTGGACAAATAATTTGGGGCCCTTATAATGCACAATCTCAAAAAGGATTCAGATATGAATGTGATTACCCTGGTATTATTGCATTAGAGTCATATATGTATCCAAATGGCACTATAACAACTTCTTGTTTTGATGCAACTTCTACCATTGAAAATACCATTGCTGATGCCTTAACTATTTTTCCTAATCCTACAAAAGGTGTGGTTTCACTAAGATTTGCAACTATTGAGATACAAGATATAGAAATTCAAATTGTAAATTCTATAGGACAACAAGTTTACACTAATCATCTAAATAAACATATAGGGTTAGTAAATGAAAAAATAGATATATCCTCCTTCTCTGAGGGGCTTTATTTTGTAAATATTACTACTGATAAAGGTCAGTCGGTAACTGAAAGAATTGCACATATAAAATAATATGCTAAAAAAGCATCTTATACTTTTTGTATTTGCTGTTTTCGTACAGTTCATAGGATTTGCGCAAAGCAATTTTTATGATGTAGATTCCCTCAGAGAAATTCGTATTTACTTTTATGATTATAATTGGGATTATCAGTTGGATAGTTTATATGTTCAAGGTGATAACGAAAGAATTTTAGCTGATTTAATTATTGATGGATCTCTTTATGATAGTGTAGGTGTGCGATATAAAGGTTTTAGTTCTGTTTCTGTAAATAGGGTTAAAAATCCATTTAATATCAAGTTGGATTATGTAATTGATGGGCAAGATCATGATGGAGTCGACAAACTAAAGCTATCTAATGTTATTCAAGACCCCTCTTTTGTTAGAGAGGTGCTTACTTATGAAATTGCTGCAAATTATTTGCCATCTGCAAAAGCAAATTATGCTAATGTGTATGTTAACGATACGCTTTGGGGTTTATACACTAATGTACAGGCGGTAAATAAGGGTTTTTTGAATGATCATTTTGGAAATA
>UPTG01002549.1_pt1 | contig 12396 bp, 8 predicted proteins | sample 2160121 | NCBI WGS metagenome assembly UPTG01 (sample SAMN06266255, study PRJEB28933) | marine metagenome | isolation source: Columbia River Estuary | place: USA:Columbia River Estuary, USA | collected 2014-07-27 | reverse complement strand
CTAACTGTTTTAACACCAGCGTCCTGTAGAGCAGCAAACTTCTCATCAGCTGTCCCTTTACCGCCAGAGATAATAGCACCAGCATGGCCCATACGCTTACCAGGAGGTGCTGTAACACCTGCAATATATGACACAACTGGCTTGCTGACATTGGCCTTAATATAAGCCGCCGCTTCTTCTTCCGCAGTACCACCAATTTCACCAATCATAACAATGGCTTCGGTAGCAGGATCTTTTTCGAACATTTCAAGAATGTCGATAAAGTTTGAACCAGGGATTGGGTCACCACCAATACCTACACAGGTAGACTGGCCAAAACCGTAGTCTGTAGTTTGTTTAACTGCTTCATAGGTAAGCGTACCCGAACGAGAAACAATACCTACCTTACCCGGCAAATGAATATGACCCGGCATAATACCGATCTTACATTCACCAGGCGTGATAACACCCGGGCAGTTAGGGCCGATAAGTCGCACGCCTAACTCGTCACATTTTACCTTACATTGCAGCATATCAAGGGTTGGAATACCCTCAGTAATACAAACAATTAACTTGATTCCCGCATCGGCGGCTTCAAGGATTGAGTCTTTACAAAATGGCGCTGGTACATAGATAACCGAAGCCTCTGCTCCAGTTTGTGCTACAGCCTCGGCAACGGTGTTAAACACAGGAAGTCCAAGATGAACCGTACCGCCTTTACCCGGCGTTACACCGCCAACCATTTTTGTACCATAATCGATGGCTTGCTCGGAATGGAAAGTACCCTGACCACCGGTAAAGCCCTGACAGATAACCTTAGTGTCGCTATTGATTAAGATAGACATTATTTAGCCTCCACTGCAGCTACTGCTTGTTGTGCCGCATCCGTCAAACTGGTGGCAGCTATAATTGAAAGTCCTGACTCCGCCAGTTTTTGTGCACCTAGTTCTGCATTATTACCCTCTAAGCGAACTATCACAGGGACGGTAACACCCACTTCTTCTACTGCACCGATAACACCGTCAGCAATGAGGTCGCAACGCACAATACCACCAAAGATATTGATCAGAACGGCCTTAACTTTGTCATCAGAAAGAATAATTTTAAACGCTTCTACTACACGTTCTTTGGTAGCACCGCCCCCTACGTCGAGGAAGTTAGCCGGTGATCCACCGTGCAACTGAACAATATCCATAGTGCCCATAGCCAAACCAGCGCCGTTAACCATACAACCGATGCTGCCATCCAGAGCCACATAGTTAAGATCCCAAGCCGCCGCATGGGCTTCTCTTGCATCTTCTTGTGAAGGGTCATGCATTTCTTTAAGTGCTGGCTGACGATACATGGCGTTACTATCAATAACGATTTTTGCATCTAGGCAGTGAAGATTGCCTTCATCAGTAATCACCAGAGGGTTGATTTCTAATAAGGCCAAGTCACGCTCTTCAAATAATTTGGCTAGACCTAAGAAAATTTGTACAAACTGTTTAATTTGCACCCCTTCTAGACCTAATTTAAAGGCTAATTCGCGACCCTGATGGGGCTGAGCACCGGTCATTGGGTCAATAATAGCCTTAAGAATTTTTTCTGGAGTCTCTTCAGCGACGGTTTCAATCTCTACGCCACCCTCGGTAGATGCCATAAACACAATACGACGAGTCGAACGATCTACTACCGCACCTAAATATAGCTCTTGAGCGATATCAGTACAGGTTTCTACAAGAATTTTACTTACGGGCTGACCGTTGGCATCTGTCTGGTAGGTTACCAGGTTTTTGCCTAACCATTGGTTAGCAAAGTCATCAATTTCAGACTTAGTGCTGACCAGTTTTACACCGCCCGCTTTACCGCGACCACCTGCGTGCACCTGTGCTTTAACCACCCATTTATCACCGCCGATTTGATCGGCAGCTGCTACTGCTTCTTCTGCTGTAGCTGCGGCTATACCTTTGGAAACAGGTAATCCGTATTCAGCAAAAAGTTGTTTACCCTGATATTCATGCAGGTTCATAGTTTATTCCTGTGACGTCTTTTATGTATTGGCGCCCTAAAGGTTATTTAGGGCGCAAAGAATAGTAATTACTTACGCTTGCGATTGGCTATGTGAATAGCACCGCCGTTAACGGCTAACGCAGCTTCATGAACGGCTTCAGAAAGTGTTGGGTGACCAAACACAGTCATACCTAAGTCTTCAGCACTAGAACCAAACTCCATGGCAATCGCCACTTGCTGAACTAGATCAGCAGCACTTGGCCCTACGATATGACAGCCCAGAATACGATCAGTATCTGCATGGGCAATCACTTTAACAAAGCCATCGGTATCATTAGCTGCCATAGCACGACCACTGGCTGCGAACGGGAAGGTACCAATGTTATAGGCATCACCCGCTGCTTTAACCTGCTCTTCAGTAAGGCCTACAGAGGCTACTTCAGGGTGGGTATAGATAACATTAGGCACGATGTCATAGTTCATTTGCGCTTTGTGACCGGCAATAATTTCAGCCACCATCACGCCCTCTTCTGAACCTTTGTGGGCCAACATTGGACCACGAACTAGGTCACCAATGGCGTAAACACCCGGCGCATTAGTTGCACATTGTTCGTTCACAAATACAGTGCCGCGCTCATCGAGCTGAACACCGCTATCATCGGCAAGCAGACCATCAGTAAATGCACGACGACCCACACAGACGATTAATTTATCAAATGTCTCTTTATGCTCTTCACCAGCTACTGATTGGTAAGTGACTTCAACTTGCTTACCTTTGATTTCTGTCCCAGTTACACGGGCACCCAGACGAATATCTAGGCCCTGCTTAGTAAATATTTTCTTGGATTCTTTGGCTACAGCCTGATCCATAATGGCTAAGAAGTCTTCCATCGCCTCAAGCAATACCACATCAGAGCCCAAACGATTCCAAACAGAACCCAGCTCTAAACCTATCACTCCGGCACCAATAACACCAAGACGCTCAGGGATTGCATCAATCTCTAGAGCACCGGTTGAATCAAGAATCAGCTCGCCATCAACTGGCGCAACAGGAATCGCAATAGGTAAGGAGCCAGAAGCAAGAATCACATTCTCTGCCTCTAGAATAATGACTTCACCCTCATTGCTGGCAAACTCAACTTTCTTACCGGCCAATAATTTACCGGTGCCGTACAAAGAAGTCACACCATTGGCTTTGAATAAACCGGCAATGCCACCGGTTAACTGACTGATGATTTTATTCTTTCTGTCCAACATGCCAGGTATATCAATACCAACGCCGTCGGCACTGATACCATGGATGCCAAGATCATGTTTAGCTTCGTGGTACTTGTAAGAGCTATCAAGCAGGGCTTTGGAAGGAATACAGCCAACATTAAGGCAGGTTCCGCCATTAACGCCTTTGCCACTTTTATTCTTCCACTTTTCAATACAGGCTGTTTTTAAACCTAACTGCGCCGCACGAATTGCCGCTACATAACCAGCCGGACCACTACCAATTACCACTACATCATATTTATCTGACATCTAATGACCTATTTGAGATAACGTAAAATTAAATTTCTAATAAGATTTTTGCTGGATCTTCGATTAACTGCTTAATAGCAACCAAGAACCTTACCGCATCCTTACCATCAATCAGACGATGATCATACGAGAGCGCCAGATTCATAATTGGACGAATAACAATTTCACCATCAACAACTACTGGACGCTGCTGGATGCTGTGCATCCCCAGAATTGCCGTCTGTGGTGGGTTAATAATTGGCGTAGACAATAACGAACCGTAAACACCACCATTGGTGATAGTAAAGGTGCCGCCAGTCATTTCTTCAATGGTTAGTTTGCCATCGCGTGCCTTACCGGCGTAGTCGCCAATCGAGTTTTCAATGGTGGCAATACTCATATTTTCAGCATTGCGCAAAACGGGAACAACCAGCCCACGCTCTGTAGATACTGCCACACCGATGTCTTGGTAACCATGATAAATAATGTCATTGCCATCAATAGAGGCATTCACTAAGGGGAATCGCTTCAGCGCTTCAACCGCAGCCTTAACAAAAAAGCCCATAAAGCCAAGACGGGTTCCATTATGAGTTTTAACAAACTCATCCTGATAACTTTTTCGCAAACCCATGACTGCCGACATATCCACTTCGTTAAATGTGGTTAGCGATGCCGTAGTCTGTGTGACTTCGAGTAAACGCTCAGCAATTCTGCTACGCATTCTAGTCATGGCTACGCGACGTTCTACTCGCTCACCGGCTTCCATAATTTGTTGCTCAGCGGCCTGTTGTGAATCTGCCACTTTACTCGATGCTGAGGCAGCTGGTGCGGGTGCGGGTGTGAAATTAACCACATCCTCTTTAGTAATTCGACCACCCTTTCCTGAGCCAGTCACTTCTGCCAGATTGATACCACGCTCTTCAGCAAGCTTCTTAGCCGCTGGATTGACCAGAGTATCAGCATCGGCCGAAGTCGATTGTACCTGAGGCGTTTCAATGGACGGCGCAGGTGTAGATGCCACCTCAGCAACGCCCTCTTCTAAGATAGCGATAACTTCGTTACTCAGAACAACATCACCTTCGTCTTTTAGCACTTGGGTTAGGGTTCCACTGGCAGCAGCTACAACCTCAAGAACCACCTTATCAGTCTCGATATCAACCACGAGCTCATCTCGAGCAACGGTATCACCAGCTTTTTTATGCCAAGTAGCAATACTGCCTTCTTGCACTGATTCTGGGTAAGTTGGTGCCTTAATTTCAATGGCCATTCGTCTATTCCTAATATTTTAATTATCTAAAGTTAGAGCTTCATCAATAAATGCTTTCTGCTCTTCCAGGTGAACCGACATATAACCACTGGCCGGTGCCGCTAAACTCTTGCGCCCAACATAGCTGAGAACAATCTCAGGTTTAAGCGCGTGAATCACTCGTTTCATATGATGCTGACTACTATACCAAGCGCCCTGATTAATAGGTTCTTCCTGACACCAAACCACTGACTCCATATTGGTATAAGCCCCTAAAATTTCTTCTAGCTCCGTATCTGGGAATGGATATAGCTGCTCAATACGCACTAAGGCTATATCATCGATACCACGAGCCATACGCTCTTCAAGTAGGTGATAGTAAACCTTACCAGAACAAAGAATAACGCGCTTTACGCCTTTTGGCTTAACATTGTCACCAATAGCATTTTTAAACTCTCCATTCGCCAACTCTTCTAGAGATGATGTGGCTAATTTATGACGCAAAATCCACTTGGGGCTCAAAATAATCAGCGGTCGACGCATGGGTCTAATGGCTTGACGACGCAACAGATGGAAAACCTGTGCTGGCGTTGTTGGAATAGAAATTTGCATATTATGCTGCGCACAAAGCTGCAAAAATCTTTCTAAACGTGCCGATGAATGCTCAGGGCCCTGCCCCTCAAAACCATGGGGAAGCATCATGGTGAGACCGGATAACCGACCCCATTTGTGCTCACCACTGGCAATAAACTGATCAATCACTACCTGAGCACCGTTGGCAAAGTCACCAAACTGGGCTTCCCAAATAATTAATCCCTTAGGTGCGGTTGTGGCATAACCATATTCAAAGGCTAAAACCGCTTCTTCAGAAAGAATCGAGTCATAAATATCAAAACGCGGCTGATCATCTGAAAGTGACTTCAGTGGAAGATGGGTTTTGCCATCTTTCTGATTAAATACTACGGCATGGCGATGAGAGAAAGTACCACGACCCACATCCTGCCCTGTAAGTCGTATAGGATAACCCTCTTCTAGCAGAGTACCATAGGCTAACAGCTCAGCCATACCCCAGTTAAGTGGCAATGCACCTCCGGCCATTTTATGACGATCATCATAAATTTTAGCCACCTGACGCTGAACCTTAATACCATCAGGGATAGTTGAAATCTTATTGGCAACGGATTGTAGCTGATTTAACTTAACACCCGTATTGGCCGCTGTTCTCCAGCCATGATCTAAATAAGGAGACCAGTTAACAAACAGGCTAGTATCTGGCTCACTCACTAGATTGTGAACCACGTATTCGCCTCGATCTAAACTGCCACGGTATTCATTGGTTAGTTTATCAGCATCGGCCTGACTGATAACACTCTCTTTCACCAGCTTTTCTGCATACAGGGTACGCACGGTAGGATGCTTGCGAATCACATCGTACATTAACGGCTGAGTAGCGGATGGCTCATCAGTCTCGTTATGACCACGACGACGATAGCAAACTAAATCGATAACTACGTCTTTACCAAACTCGTAGCGATAATCCATAGCCAACATGGCAGCAAACATCACCTCATCGGGATTGTCAGCATTAACATGTAAAATTGGTGCTTGGACCATCTTAGCAATATCAGTGCAATATTCTGTGGATCTGGCATCTTCCTGACGGCTGGTAGTAAAACCAATTTGGTTATTAATCACAATGTGAATTGAACCACCAGTTTTGTAGGCCCGAGTCTGGGATAACTGGAATGTTTCCATAACCACTCCCTGACCAGCAAAGGCAGCATCACCATGAATTAAAATGGGCACTACCTGATGGCCCTCAGCATCGTCTCGGCGATCCTGTCTCGCCCGTCCAGAGCCTATAACCACTGGACAAGAAATCTCTAGGTGTGACGGGTTAAAGCCCAGTGCAAGATGCACTTCTCCGCCGGGCGTCATCACGTTGGATGAGAACCCCTGGTGATATTTCACATCACCCGAGGTATCTACCATGCGCTTGCCTTCAAATTCTTCAAACAGCTCTGTAGGGTTTTTACCCAGTACATTCACTAGAACGTTAAGGCGACCCCTGTGGGCCATAGCCATGACAATTTCTTTACAACCATATTCACCAGAGCGATGAACAAGACAATCCAACAATGGAATTAAACTCTCTCCACCCTCAAGACCAAAACGCTTGGTACCTGGATATTTTGAATCTAGGTGCTTTTCAAGACCCTCAGCGGCAGTCAAACGACTGAGAACATCAATACGCGCCGCATCGCCATAGGTGGGCTTTGAGCGAACTGATTCAAAACGCTGGGCCAGCCATTGCTTTTCAGCAAACGAGGTGATGTGCATAAACTCAGCACCCAGACTCTGGCAGTAGGTTTCTTCAAGAGTTTCTACGATTTCTCTGAGTGTTGCCTCAACCTTGCCCATGTAAAGTGGACCTGATTGGAATGTGGTATCTAAATCGGCGTCAGTAAGACCATGAAAATGCAGATCGAGATCGGGAACCTCTTCTCTTTTCATTATGCCCAAAGGATCAAGGTTTGCTTTCTGGTGACCTCGAAAACGATAGGAGCTAATTAGCTGGACGACTTTCACCTGCTTGCGCTCATGTTCAATATGAACACCGCCAGAACCAGGTGCAGGGGTTGGACGTGCCTGTCTGCGGCCTAAAAGCTCAAAATGCTTGACCACAGTATCATGGGAAATATCTGGAGTAACCGACCCATTTGTGCGAGGCAAAGAGTCAAAAAAGCTGCTCCACTCCTCTGGCACGTTATTGGGCTCGTGCAAGTAGGTCTCGTAGAGTTCTTCTATGTAAGCGGCATTTCCACCAGAAAAGTGGGAGGAGTTTAAAAAGCGCTCCATTAAGCCATCTGCCATTGCTAATTTCCTCGGTGGGTTACACGGCATCCAGTAAATTTAACGCGCACATTTTAGACCTTTATTCAACAAACAACCAGTATTAACTAGCGAATATCCTGGTGATTTATAACTAAAAAAAGATCTATCTTGGTGCTTTTTAAGTTTACAGCCAATTAGTAAGGATATTTTAAGCCAAACTGCTTGGTTTGTATCGTTAAATATACCTAATTTAAATAACAAAAAAGGGGCCACAGGGCCCCTTTTTGATCAAACGACAAATTACCCTAGGTGCCACTTGCTAAAAGCATACTTCGAATATGGCCAATTGCCTTGGTTGGGTTCAAACCCTTAGGGCAAACCTGAACACAGTTCATAATGCCATGACAACGGAAAACGCTAAAGGGATCATCAAGATCGGCAAGACGCTCCTCGGTACCCGTATCTCTTGTATCGGCCAAGAATCTATAGGCCTGCAATAGACCTGAAGGTCCAATAAATTTATCTGGATTCCACCAAAACGATGGGCAAGCTGTTGAACAGCAGGCACAGAGAATACATTCGTATAGCCCATCTAACTTAGCCCTGTCTTCAGGGGACTGAAGTCGCTCAATAGCCGGAGCTGGGGTATTGTTGATCAAATAAGGCTGTATTTTTTCGTATTGGGCATAAAACTGACTCATGTCGATCACTAGATCACGGATAACAGGCAAGCCTGGTAGCGGACGAATAACCAATTTATTATTCTTAACTGCTTCAGACAGCGGCGTAATACAGGCCAAACCATTTTTTCCGGAGATATTGACTCCATCAGAACCACAGACGCCCTCGCGACAGGATCGACGGAATACTAAGGTTGGATCCTCTGTCTTGAGCTTCTCAAGCACGTCCAGAACCATAATATCCTTACCCTGAGTATCAAACTGAAACTCTTGCATGTAAGGCTCAGAATCAACCTCAGGATTGTAACGATAAATACTTACTTCTAACATCGACTTAACTACCTCTCCTAGTAGGACCGGACTTTAGGCTCAAAGGCCTCACGGGTTTTGGGAGTAAAATTAACATCTCGCTTAGCAACAGACTGATCATGGGGGAAATACACCGAATGACAGAGCCAGTTTTCATCATCTCGTTCTTGGAAATCTTCACGGGCATGGGCACCACGACTTTCGGTTCGCCACTCAGCCGCCACTGCCGTCGCCTCAGCCACTTCAAGCAGGTTTTGCAGCTCTAAGGCCTCAATTCTAGCGGTATTAAAGGCATTGCTAGTATCGGTGAGCTGAACGTTCTCAATGCGTGGACGAAGGGCTTTAAGTTTTTCGATACCCTCTTTCATAAATTCACCACTTCGGAATACCCCAAAGTGATTTTGCATAATGGTCTGTAACTCAGCTCTAAGCACAGAGGCCTTTTCACCCTCTTGCGAGCCATTAATGCGATTGAGTACTTTCATTGCACGCTGAATGTCGTCTTCGGTGGCATCCTTTAGATCAATACCTTCACGAAGCTGCTTCTCAATAAACAGACCCGAAGCGCGGCCAAAGACCACCAAATCAAGCAGTGAATTACCACCCAATCGGTTAGCGCCATGCACAGAAACACAGGCCGCTTCACCACAGGCATAAAAGCCATCGACTACCTGCTCTTTACCCTGATTATCCAAAGTGAGCGCCTGACCATCAACATTGGTCGGGATACCGCCCATCATATAGTGACAGGTAGGAACAACAGGAATAGGTTCAACTATAGGATCGGCATGGGCAAAGGTTCTCGATAGTTCAAGAATACCCGGCAATTTTGCATTCAGGGTTTCTTCACCTAAATGATCTAGTTTAAGGAAAACATGATCGCCATTTTCACCACAGCCACGACCAGCAAGAATTTCCTGAACCATAGAGCGAGCAACTACATCACGACCTGCCAAGTCTTTGGCATTGGGCGCATAACGCTCCATGAAGCGCTCACCATCTTTATTAATTAAATAACCACCCTCACCTCTACAGCCCTCAGTGACTAAGGTCCCCGCACCATGGATACCGGTTGGATGGAACTGCCACATTTCCATATCCTGCACAGGGAAGCCTGCTCGCAGTGCCATACCAATACCATCGCCGGTGCAGATATGTGCATTAGTGGTTGATGCGTAAATACGCCCTGCACCACCAGTGGCAAAAACAGTTGCCTTGGACTTCACATAGACGGTTTCACCGGTTTCGATATTAATCGCAACCACGCCAACAACCGCATTATCGGAATTTTTTACCAGATCGACAGCAAACCACTCATTAAGGAATACCGTTTCGTTCTTAAGATTACCCTGATAAAGGGTGTGCAACAAAGCATGCCCGGTTCGATCAGCAGCGGCACAGGTTCTAGCTGCTTGCCCGCCCTCACCAAAATCCTTAGATTGACCACCAAAGGGACGCTGATAGATACGTCCGTTTTCATTACGTGAAAAAGGAAGCCCCATATGCTCTAATTCGAACACCGCCTCTGGGCCGGTTTTACACATATACTCAATAGCTTCTTGATCACCAATATAATCCGATCCTTTAATGGTGTCATACATATGCCACTGCCACTGATCATTGGGATCATCACTGGCAATCGCACAGGTAATACCGCCTTGAGCAGAAACTGTATGTGATCTTGTAGGAAATACCTTGGTAATAACTGCAGTTTTATAACCTGACTGCGCTAGCTGTAGTGCTGCCCGCATACCTGAGCCGCCGCCGCCAACGATAACCGCGTCAAAACTCATTGTTCTCATATTTGCCATCTATTTAAATTCCCCAGAGGATATCAATTGCCCAGACCACATAAAGAAGGATTAATGCAATCATTGCTAACTGTAAAAACATACGAATTGGCGTGGCCTTCGGCCCAATTAAACGAACAGTAATATAGTCGGTTAACACACACCACATTCCGATCCAGGCATGGGCAGCAATAGAAAGAATAGTCAGCAAGCTAAATATACGCATTGCCAACGAACCATGGAGAGCCTGCCATTGCTCAAAGCTCGGGCTTGGGTTGATAACAAAATAACCCACCATAAAAAATATATAGGCTGTCATTACCAACGCAGATACACGCTGAACTAGCCAATCGGAAAGGCCGCTGCGGCCTAAACTTGTTACTGAACTCACCATAAGAAGATCCATCCCGCTAAGCTAATAATAACTGCCACTGCCACAACCACCACAAGCCATGCGCTACGGCGACCTGTCTCAAAGCTGTCTTCACCCACACCAAGATCCATAATTAAATGACGAATACCGGCGACAATATGGTAGGCCAAGGCCGCCAAAGCAGCCCATATAACAAACTGTGCGATTGGGCTTGAAAGACATTCTTTAAGGGACTGGAAGCTTTGCTCAGAGGCTAGGCTCATATCGAGCACCCAAAGCATAAGGGCAACAGCCAAAAATAGAACAACACCAGATACACGATGCAATATAGAAACATATGAGGTAATTGGTAGCTTTATAGTACCAATATCCAAATTAACGGGTCTTTTCGTTTTCACAATGAAATAACTCTTTAAATAGGACTCTAAAATCCGCATAAAAACGGCGATGAATAGAGCTGAATTCTTAGAACAATCTTTGAATTCAGATCGTCCAGTACTTACGGCGCGTCATTATAGATAGTTCAATTGATTAATTCAATCCAAGCCAAACAGATAGCGGAAAAATTCAATTAAAATAGCTTACGAAAGCACCCTATTTTCAGCATGTTAAAACTGAGTAAAATTCAACTAAACCAATGTTCGCTTTTTATGAGCTATTATTTAGGGTAAAATCAGATCCACAAGTTGACAATTTTATCTTATTACTTATAGTTTGTGACCCAAAGTTAGCAAGTCACATCACCAGTATTTCTCGAGGATCATGCATGACCAACCGTAAAGCAACTCTCTCTATAGATGGAGATTTGACCGTCGACCTCCCGATTTTGGAAGGCACTAGAGGTCAAGACGTAATTGATATCAGCAGCCTTGGCGGGCATGGTTATTTCACCTACGACCCAGGTTTTTCTGCCACTGCAGCCTGTCAGTCTGACATCACCTATATCGATGGAGGTAAAGGTATCCTGTTACACCGAGGCTACCCCATAGAACAGCTTGCGGAAAAATCTGACTATTTAGAGACATGCTATTTGCTCCTCGAGGGCAATCTGCCCAACGCTGAGCAAAAGGTGGATTTTGAAAACAACATCAAATACCACACCATGGTTAACCGTTCGATCGAAAACTTTATCAGCGGATTCCGTCATGACGCCCACCCGATGGCTATGATGTGTGGAATTGTCGGTGCAATGTCCTCTTTTTATCATGATTCACTGGACATTACTGACGAAACACACAGAAAAATTTCTGCCCATCGCCTGATTGCAAAAATGCCAACCATTGCTGCGATGTGCCACAAACACTTTATGGGTCAACCTTTCATGTACCCCGATAACTCTCTATCTTATTCAGAGAATTTCTTGCACATGATGTTTGGTACACCCTGTGAGAACTACAAAATTGAGCCTGCCATTGCTAAGGCAATTGATCGCCTGTTCCTTCTGCATGCTGATCATGAGCAAAACGCCTCTACATCAACTGTAAGATTAGCGGGTTCATCAGGCGCTAACCCATTCTCTTGTATTGCTGCGGGTATCGCTGCTCTGTGGGGACCTGCTCATGGCGGTGCCAACGAAGCTGTATTAGTGATGCTCAACGAGATTGGCCATGAAGATAATATTGCTAAATATATCCGCAAGGCTAAAGACAAAAATGACCCATTCCGCCTAATGGGCTTTGGTCATCG
>UPTG01002544.1_pt1 | contig 12417 bp, 9 predicted proteins | sample 2160121 | NCBI WGS metagenome assembly UPTG01 (sample SAMN06266255, study PRJEB28933) | marine metagenome | isolation source: Columbia River Estuary | place: USA:Columbia River Estuary, USA | collected 2014-07-27 | reverse complement strand
CCCCAGAAAAGGTGTCGGTTAGCTTGTTAAAATCATCGCGCTTAAATCCTAAACCGATTAATATTTTTTCTGTTTCACCTTGGTAGTTATACCCTCCAAGAATTTCATATTGTTCCTGAACTTCGTTCAATCCTACCATCAAATCGTGGTAACCTTGACTTTCATAATCTGTGCGTTCTGCGAGTTGTGTATTGATGTCTTCGAGCTGAAGTTCTAGGGCTTTAATTTCGACAAAGGCTTGGTAGGCTTCTTCAAGGATGGTACGGCCTACAACAAAATCAATATCTTGTTTTAAAAACCCTATTTTAAGGTCTTTTTTTTCTTGTGCGACTTGCCCTTCTGTATATTCTAATTCACCAGAAAGCAGTTTTAGAAGGGTTGATTTTCCTGCCCCATTTTTTCCAATTAAACCCACGCGATCGCCACCACGCAGACGAAAGGATATTTTTTCAAACAAATAATCGCCTTGAAATGATACGGATAACTTATGGATGTTTAACATTTAAAAATTGTAAAAAGGAATAATTATAAATAGTTTAGCGCTTTGTAATAAGTTGCAAAAATAGGAAATTATGATATTAAAAAAAGGAAATAAGCTGTATAGTATTCTGACAGGGAAATGTCCAAAATGTCATCATGAATTAATGTACAAAAACAGTAATGCTTATGTACTTTCCCAAACCTTAAAAATGCATGAACGCTGTGGGCATTGCCAAACGAAGTATAAAATTGAACCTTCTTTTTTTTATGGCTCCATGTATGTCAGTTACGGCGTTGGAATTGGGTTTTCGATGGTCGCTTTCTTAACAACATTCATCCTTTTTGAAACCTCATTAGTCACTTCATTTATTGCGATTGTTGCCACCCTCATCGGGTTTATGCCCATTATCATGCGACTTTCTAGAAATATTTGGATCAATCTTTTTATGGGGTATGATGCTGAACTGGCAAAGAAAAAATAACTAAGCAAAGCGATTGATGTCGATTTCTTTGGAAAGTGATGTGTTTTTTTCAATAGAATTATAAAGGGCTTTTGCCATAGACGGCGCAACCAAAACTCCACGGGTTCCCAAACCATTTAACACATACATATTTTTATGATTGGGATGCTGCCCTACTAACGGACGGCGATCGACCACAGTTGGACGAATGCCTGCACGCTGATTGACAACTTCAAATTCACAATCAATCAGGCGTTCTAGTTTTTCTAACAGTTCGGTTTTTGCTTTTTGGGTTGGATCATTTGTTTTGTCGGTCCATTCGTAGGTGGAGCCTACAAGATAGCGATCCTCCCCCATTGGGATCACAAAGATGCTTGATTTCAAAATGGACTCTAATTTGAGAGTGGGCGCATGAATGGTAATTAATTCCCCTTTGGTACCTTCTAATGGGAGGTATTTAAAATAGGGGTTTTTATGAATTCCAAAGCCTTCTGTGAATACAATATGTTTCGCTTTTAGGGACTGATACACTACCCCTTCGGGATTTTCTATTAAATCTTTATACTCAAAAGTTTCTTCTATATATTGATTTCTTTTTGATAGAAATTCACGATAGGCTTCTATGAGCAACTGTGTATCAATTCGTCCTGTAAAATTTACAGCACCAAAGCCGAAAGGGGCTTTGACTGCTGAATTGGTATTGGGAATTATTTCAGGGTTCAGGAAATTTGTAAGTACGGGTTTATCACAAGCTAAAAACCAATTATTTTGTTCTTTGATCGAATTAAATACACGATGTATGGGAAGTACATAGTCAAGTTTAAGTCCTAAAAGCTGCTCTAATTCGATATATTTAGGAAGTGCTGACTCCAAGTGAGTTGCGGCATTCCAAGTGGCTGTAAAGCGCTTTAAAACAACGGGGTTATATAGCCCACTAGCAACTACAGAGGCTTGCTGAGAACGATTACTAATCACTATAAATGATTTGTTATGAAGACGTAACTGCTCGGCAAACATAATACTTGCCAAGCCCGACCCTACAATGATGTAATCATATTTCATTTGACAAAGGTATTAAAATACAAAACGCTTATCATATTGATAAGCGTTTTGTTATAGTGGTAAGAATGTGAGTTAATAACTCCACATATCTTGTTCCTTGTTTCTAATTTTTTCCTTAATACGGTCCGACTCTAAAAGTTGCATCAACGCATTTTTACTGATGTAATCTCTAATGTTTCTATCTTGGTATACATTTGTTTCTTTGTATATCGTACCAGAAAAACGTCTTGCATTGATTAAGCGATCAAAAGAAAACGGTTTTGACATGTTTTTTTGGTTGAAAGCATATGCTTTACTAAGAATCTGTCTTGCTTCTGGATAGAAGATCCAAAACATAGGTGTGTATTCTTTATCAGAATCTACTGCTGGTTCGTCATTAGCCATGTCATCAAAACTGTCAGTCTCAGGATCTTCTTCTGCTTCAGCAACTTCTTCTTCTGGTTCGTCATCAAAGAAGGCTCCAAAACCACCATCATCCCCAGAATCGTCTGAACTACCTGAATCGTCATTGGTTTGTTCAAATTTATCTTCTGCACTCAATGCAATTGGGCCAATAGCAATGGGTCTGTATTTAAGTTCTGTAAAAACTCTATCAAAATACCAAACTCCTTTAATAATGTATTTTCTAACATCGCTGTACTCAAATTCTGCAGAGTTAAAGTCTGAATCAGGCATCACAGAAACCGCGGCAGCTTCCCATTTTTTCATAATGTCTTTTGCTTTACTATCGTCTTCCATTTCGAAAAATTCAGTAGATAGGGGATCATAAGTAACCCATTCTTCTTCAGGAAATTCATAACCAAGGGTTTCTAAATGTGCGCGCCATGAGCCTGCAAATGCAAAGTGTTCTTTACCTTCTGTAATCGCATCAGCGTCCACTCCAGCCTTTAACTCTTTATAAACTTGAATATTTTCAAATTCTTCATCTGATATTTCTTCTTTAAAAGTATCATTAAAATAAGCTGGAAACTCAAAAGACCTAACACCTTCAATCAGATAGTGTATTAATGGCTTTCTGTCAGGAGTCACCGAGTAAATATCGATTGGAAACAAGAACGGAAAGTTAACACGTTCATTCAAGTCAATGACTTCCCAAGTTGTAAAAGAAAACACAATGTCTTCATCGTTCACTTTTGCATAATCTAGAGGCTTGGACTCCATATCATCCTGTAACTTAGAAACTTCTTCCAGTTCATAAGACGATGTGGTATTTAAAAGGTTCGCTTGAGAAAACCCGAAAGATAGATTCAAAAGTAATAGTAATATAAAAACAGACTTTCTCATTTTTAATTTAATTTATAGTTATTGAGGGACCCGATTCTTTTTGACCAGCATCAATCCCTACATAATTAATTTTCTTGAAACTAACATCAAATCCTTTAGGTGCTTTTTTCAAAGCGGCTTTAGCTTTAGCACTTAGAGATCTACCCGTACACTCAAAAGATTTTGGTCCAATTTTAACGACGAATGATCGAACTCTAACCGTCGATTCTAAACCATAAGCTGGATCGTAAGTGGCACTCATTGATCCATTTACCATAGAACTTCTTGACATCGCACCACCTTCTTTACCGTTAAAAAAAATATTTGGTACTGGAGCTCTTCTTATCTGAAATGTTTCAGAAGAACTAAATGTAGATTCATCTGGAAGTTCAGCTGTTATATTTAATACGAGTTCTTGTCCCTTTTGAGGTTTGATAGTGTATAATCCGTCTCCTTTGTCGGTCACTCCTGGACCTGTAGCTGTCACTAAATTTGCCGCAACACCAGGAACTGATACTTTTACTAGGTTATCAAAATTTCTGAACAATGTATTTCTTCCCATTACCTGAACAGAAGCATCATTTGGTTTTGAAATTACTTCGTAATTAGAAAGTACAGGAATTGTGATGGGTTCATCATCTCCTTCAATAAAGGTGATAACTCCTGTAATTTCACGTGTTCCGACAGATCCCACAGGGAAGTCGAGTACAATTGCACCTTCAGAATTTAAAGATTCTACTGGGTCTATATCAGAATCGTTGATTGTAATGGCTTTTGGTTGAAGGTTTTCAGATTTTTTTCCTAAAACTATCTTACCAGAGAATTTAGATCCTGGAAAATACGCCGCTTTGTCTGAAACTACATAGGCATCAAAATTGGCAAGTGTGGCGTTGATTTTGTATTGACCTCCAATCATTGCAGATAATAGTTCTGCTTGAAATCCAAGAACATTGGCTTTCATTACGGTAAGCTTCGTGTTTGTTGCTACTTCTGGAAATCCAAAGTAGTTATATTCAATCCATGTCGTTTTGGCTCCTGATCTATTGATAACCTCAGATTCTACATCAAATAAATCGTTTACTTCACTGATAATATTGACATAATTTTCATCACTTTTACCAACATTTAGCGAGTCTACAACTGAAATGAAACTTGTTTTGAATTCTTTGATTTTATCTAGAAACTCTTGTCCTTCTTCTTTTAACACGCCTTGGCTTCCGATAAAAAATTTATTATCGAAATAATCTGGCTTGTCCATTACCTCATAATCATTGATAGAATCTTTTAATCCTTTGACTTTCTTTTGAGGCGGGGTTTGTTGAAGTTCATCAAGATAGTTTAAAAAATTGGTCGCAATTTCATGTACTTGATCTTTTGCGAGCTTTTTTTCTTTCCAGATTTTACCTTCTTGCTGGTAATTACTTTCGATGGATGTTTCAAATGTTATAATACGTTCTTGTAAAGAAATATTATTTTCTGTTACTTGTTCTGAAATCATTCCAAAAGCACTTAATACTTCCTTGGACATATTTAATGCTAGCATTGATATAAACACTAAGTACATCAAGTTAATCATTTTTTGCCTTGGACTTTCTTTTGCTCCTCCCATGGTTAATTAGTTTTTTAAATTATTAAATAAATTTTAGCTGTAAAAAAACTAATTAATTTTTGTTCATTGCAGATAACATTCCTCCATAGACTCCATTTAATGAAGATAAGTTAGATGCTAAAGATTCCATTTGTTCTTTCAATTTTGTTGCATTCTCAATAGACTCTTGGTTTATTTCAGCTTGACGACCTGCACTATCTAGTTGTGCTTTGTAAAGACTGTTAATAGATTCCATTTGAGCAGCTGCTTTTGCCATTTCTTCACTGTATTTTTGAGAAGCACCCTGAGAGCCACCCATTTCTGAAGCAGTTGAGTTTAGATTTCTGATGCTATCTCCTAAGCTAGTCACTAGGGCTCCATCAATTTTAGCTTCTTTTAGAAGGCTATCTAATTTCTTAGTAAGAACTCCTTCTGGAGTGTCATCTGTTCCTTTTTTGCCTTTATTAGCAGTTGCTTTCCCTCCTGCCAGTTCTGGATAAGCTTTGGTCCAATCAAGCTCTTCGTCTGGAGCGTCAAATGCAGAAAGTGCAAAGATCAAAGCTTCAGTTACAAGACCAATAGTAAGTAACATACTTCCTGTTAAAGGACCTAAATCTTTATGAATAATTTTCATTAATGCTCCAATAATTACTACTGCTGCTCCTAGGCCATAAGCCATATTCATTACTCTTTTGTTTATTTTAAATGCCATAATTGATGTTTTAAATTTATTGTATAATGTTAATTGGTTGCTTGATTTGCTGTTATGTCAGTACCCATATAATCCTGAACGGTTCTAAATCCGATATAACTTTTTTGACTTGTATTTACTTCATAATCTCTTGAACTTACTTGTAAGTAATAAGAAACATCTTTCCATGAACCTCCACGAACGACCTTACGTCCATAGCCTTCATCGTTTACATTTGGATTGATAGAAGATGAAAATTCATAAGATGTTGAATGGTAAGATGACATCGTCCATTCAGCTACATTACCAGCCATGTTATATAGGTTATAATCATTGGGTTCGTAAGAGTTTGCCTCAACAGTGTATAATGCTTGGTCAGCTGCATAGTTACCTCTCAAAGGTTTGAAATTTGCCATAAAACAGCCTCTATCATTTTTTGCATAAGGACCTCCCCATGGAAAAGTACCTCCTTCTAGACCACCGCGAGCAGCATATTCCCACTCAGCTTCAGTTGGCAATCTAAATGAATTTACAAGTTGTTGACCTTTATCTTTTTTGTAAATGTTTTTTACTAAAGTACGCCATTGACAAAATGCTTTAGCTTGCTCCCAGCTAATTCCAACGACAGGATAGTCTCCATAGGCTTGGTGCCAAAAATAGTCATTGTGCATTGGTTCGTTATAAGAATACTCAAAATCTCTAATCCAAACAGTTGTATCTGGATATACTTTAACTGCTTCAGACATAATAACGTCAGAGCGTGAAAGACTTTTATCCCTAGCTGCTCTTTTAATATCCATATAAGAATACTCAAATTCAAATTGACTCACATCCCAAGTTCGTCGACCGTTATAAGATTCCTCTAGTGGCAAGTGCATGTTGTCTAATACTTCAGAGTACAGTTCGTCAGGGAAATCATCTGTATCAAAAATTAGGTCTATGTCTCTATTTATTTGACGTTGTTCGTCTCCGTAAGTATCAATCATATATTTTTGATAGGGGGTCAAATCTTCCTCATCAGAAGAAAGGTATGCATATTCACCAATACCTTCGTCATCGGGGGTTTTACCTTCCAAGTCCGCCATTTCGGCTAAGTTGAATCTTAAAATTGAATCCCGAACCCAAAACACAAATTGTCGATACTCACTGTTGGTGATTTCAGTTTCGTCCATATAAAACGAACGAACAGAAACCGTTTTGGTAGGAGCATCTTGAATTCCAGCTAGGTCATCATCAGACTTCCCCATCACAAAAGCACCACCAGGAATCAAAGTCATTCCATAAGGTTTCTCTGGATGCCATTTTTTCCCTTTAACACCAACCAATTCTCCTTTGTCTTTTGACCCACAACTGGTGACAAAAGCTAAAACTAATGATATTATTACAATTTTTTTCATAAATAAATAAATTCAAGGAATTAACTCCTAAAAACTTCAAGCTGTAAACTTATCTATATATTTCCTAAAAAACAACTTTTTTTTAGTTGAACTATTTAGTAAAATACTAATAAAATTTTGCGCTTTAAAAGCTAATTTTTTTTGTATGCTTTGTACCAACGCTCCGGAATCAATCCCTTCGTAGCACTGACATAGTCTTCATGTGTACAGGCTAATAACGGATGTTGTTTCGATTTAGTATCTGAATATTCTAAAAAAGGAATTTCTATCCACCATCTTCCTGTTTTTTTACTCTTAAAAAACACTAATTCTTCAGATTCGACAAGTACCGTGAATTTTAAATAACTTGTTGAATCATTAAAGTCATCATCTTTAATTCTACAATTTACACCTTCTATAAAGTACCAAATAATTTGAGCAATTAGCATGGCCGTTGCTTCGTCATTTTGTGAGGGATTGTATTCATAAATCCCAAAAGAAGTCACTTTATTACTAATGCCGGCATATCTTGAGATGGCACAAATTTCACGACCATTAAACCCATTCGGTGAAAATTTTTGCTTTAGACTTACTTCTGAAGATTTAACAGAATTAAGATCTAAGGTCACAACATCAGCGTCTCTCAGCACTGGCTCTACCAAATTGATTGATTGCGTAATTGCACCCAATCGGTAGGATTCAAAGTAAAGTTTCTCCATTAAATCAATCTCTTCTTGAGAATTAAAATATGTTTGAAACCCCAAAGCTGTGTAATTAAACAGGTTGTAAGGCTGTTCTAAAATGATTTTTCCTAAATAACTACCGCTATTGATCGGTTTACTAGAGTCACCTAAATCAAAGCTTTTATCAACATTCACGATGTTGATCATGGAACTGATTTTATCGTAAGCTCGGTAGTTGGCGTAAGTTAGATCTTGACTTCCGCCAATAATAATTGGAATAATTTTTTCTTTTATCAAGCTAGAAACTACTTGAATTAGTGCAAAATAGGAGTCTTCTACGGTTTCACCGCTTTGTATGTCCCCTAAATCAGCAATTTCATGTAACCAATTTCCTGGAAATAACTTGTAAAATGCTTTTCGAATTTCGTTAAATTGAAATTCTTCACCAATATAATCAACAGAGTTTCTAGATTCTAATACCCCAACAATAGCCATTTTGACGCCTTCTAAACTAGGCTCTACTGTGGAACTGTGGATTCTTAGTTTTTTCCCTATAGTCTGGTCATGAAACAGCTCTAATTGATCTATGAGCCGGTCTTTTACAGGTGAAAGAAAACTATAATCCATTATTTTTTCTTTTTAGCTCTTGTTTTTTTCTTGGGTGCATTTTTAGCAATAATGCCTTTTACTTCTTCAAGAGTAAGTTTAGTCGCATCTACTGTTTTTGGAAGTTCAATTTTAGTTTTTCCTTGAATGATGTTGTGACGTCCCCATCGTGCTTTTTCAACACGAATACCATCTTCTTCCCAGTCATGAATCAATTTATCAATTTCCTTCTGGATTTTATCCTTGATTAGAGTTTCAATATCATCGTTTGAAAGATCGTTCCAATCATATTTTTTATTGACATTAATAAACATATTATTCCATTTGATAAACGGCCCAAATCTCCCTTTACCTTTTTGAACTGGCAAGCCGTCGTATTCATATATTGGAGCGTCAGCAGCTTCTTTTTCTTTAACTAATTCAATCGCATCTTCTATTTCAACACGCATTGGATCTAACCCTTTAGGAAGGGATATGAATTTATCTCCAAACTTTACATAAGGACCAAAACGACCATTATTCACAATAAGATCTTCACCTTTGTAAACTCCTAAATCTTTAGGAAGTTTAAATAATTCCAAAGCCTCATCAAAAGTAATGGCTGCTAGCTGAAAGTTAGGTGGTACACTTGCAAAGACTTGTTTTTCTTCTTCATCTGCTTTACCTATCTGAACTATCGGTCCAAACTTCCCTAAACGCACACTCAATTGACGTCCCGATTTTGGGTCTGTTCCTAAAATACGTTCTCCAGATTCACGCTCTGCATTTTGACTAACGTCTTCAACTTGTGGATGAAACTCTTTATAAAATGACTTCATCATTTTTGTCCAATCCTCTTTTCCGTTGGCAATTAAATCAAAATCAGCTTCCACTTTGGCGGTGAAATTATAATCTAAAATAGCTTCAAAATGATTCACTAAAAAATCAGTCACAATCATCCCGATATCTGTTGGTACTAGCTTTCCTTTATCAGAGCCAAACTTTTCGGTGAGTTTTTTTCCTGTTAATTCCCCTTCAGACAACGTCCATAAAGAGTAGTTTCGTTCTGCACCATCAACAGAGCCTTTCTCAACATATTTTCTGTTCTGAATAGTTGAAATTGTAGGGGCATAGGTGGAGGGTCTTCCGATTCCTAATTCTTCTAATTTTTTTACCAGAGATGCTTCTGTGTACCTGTAAGGAGGCCTTGAGAAACGCTCCGTAGCTGTTATATAGTTATTGCCTAACGCTTCATTAAGTGTCATCGCTGGCAACATTCCTTCTTGTTCTAAATTTTCTTCATCAGTTCCTTCTAAATATACTTTCAAAAATCCATCAAATTTAATCACCTCACCATTTGCTGTAAATGTTTCGCTGTGATTAGGAGTACTAATTTTTACGTTGGTGCGTTCCAGTTGAGCATCACTCATTTGTGAGGCTATGGCGCGTTTCCAAATAAGATCGTATAGTCGTGCTTGATCTCTTTCTATGTTTACCGAATGGGTTGAGAAATTAGTGGGACGAATCGCCTCGTGTGCTTCTTGAGCGCCCTTTGCTTTGCCTTTAAAATTTCGAGGTTTACTGTAAGTATCTCCGTAAGAAGATGAAATTTCTTGAGCAGCAGTGTTCCGTGCTTCTTGCGAAAGATTTACACTATCGGTTCTCATATAGGTAATCAAACCAGCTTCATAAAGTCGCTGAGCCATGTTCATTGTTTTACTGACCGAAAAATATAATTTTCGAGAGGCCTCTTGTTGTAATGTAGAAGTGGTAAACGGCGGTGCTGGGGATTTTTTAGCGGGTTTTTTTTCTAGGCTTGAAACTGAAAAAGAAGCATTGCTATTTTTTTCTAAAAATGCTTTTGCAGCAGATTCGCTGTCAAATGCCTTAGGAAGTTTTGCTTTAAACATCTTTCCATTAGCAGTTGTAAATTCTGCATCAATTCTAAAAGTTGCTTGTGATTGAAATTTTTGAATTTCACGTTCACGCTCTACAATTAATCGAACAGAAACTGACTGAACACGTCCAGCCGACAGACCTCCTTTTACTTTTCGCCATAAGACTGGAGACAATTCATATCCTACAATTCGATCCAAAACACGTCGCGCTTGTTGTGCATCTACTAAGTTATAATCAATTCCGCGAGGATTTTTTACGGCTTTATCAATTGCTGTTTTTGTAATTTCATGAAAAACAATCCGTTTGGTTTTGGATTTGTCTAACTTTAGGGTTTCTGCTAAATGCCATGCAATAGCCTCTCCCTCTCGATCCTCATCACTTGCCAACCAAACAATTTCAGCTTTTTTGGCCAATGTTTTTAGTTTGCTAACAACCGTTTTTTTGTCGGTTGAAACTTCATATTTTGGTTTGAAATCACCATTTACATCTACCCCCAATTCTTTGGAAGGTAAGTCTGCAATGTGTCCAAAACTAGACTCAACTTTGAAGTCTTTTCCTAGAAATTTTTCTATAGTTTTTGCCTTAGCAGGGGACTCAACAATCACTAAATTCTTAGCCATATCTTATTTTTAGAGAAGTACAAATGTAGAGGATTTTTTTTATTTCTTTATTTTATTTTTTAGACAAACATAAAAACAACTGCATATTCCAAGCGTTTTTGATAGTTATTTAGTTGGACTTAAAAACTTACAAAACAATCGATTGAGATGCTGATTCAGGGGTGTCAAATCCTATTACTTTTTTATAAATAATATATTGTGGCAAGTACAAAAAACAACTGATAAACAAAGCTCCTAAGCCACAAGTTACAAATGTAACGACATAAAATAAAATCATATTTAATAGGAGTGTTAAAAACGTAATTCCCCATTTTTTGTTTCCCAAAGCAAAGGCTACCTTCACGATTTCAGAGATTGACAAATGAGAGTTGTAAGCAAATACAGGAAGCATAAACAATAGAGGCACTATCGCATAAATTAAAGGAAAAACGCATAGCAATGCTGCTATAACAGTAATCCCTGTGTAAGTCAATAAGACCCCTAGCGCTTTTCCAAAAACTGGTCTTTTAAAAAAATAAAAGAAATCAGACAAAACAAAGGGGTTTTCATGGTCCATTTCTTTTACAATTCTATAAAACCCTAAGTACAATAGAGACGACACGAGACTCACTGCAAACATCAATAAATAAATCCATACCAAAGAAGTGCCATATTCTTCAATTAGAGCACTGCTTAAATCTGCAGAACCCATCTGTTGATTCAAATTGCCATTTAATGCAAGTGTGAAATACGGTAGATATAGACTGATCATAAATGGAAACATAATGACGATGGAAAACATCTGAAGTAACAGTCCTTGAATCCATACTTTTTTAAACAAACTTAAAGACTCATTGAATAAATCTCCAAAATCTATCAATTCAGAACTTTGAATTTTGTTTAATATCGTTTGAAATGCATACATATTTTATAATTTTGAAGTCTAATAGTTTCCAAATAAAGAAGATTGTTTTGTGAAATCAAAATAAAATACTAAAATCATGACACTTTGTCATAAAAAATAAAATTATTGTATCTTTGCATGCTTATTGTCCCTCAATGGATATTGAAACTATTATGGATAAAACAATTGATGAAACGGTTCAAGGCTCAAAATTAGCCATTACCCCTAAACTAGAAAACACCAAAAAACTGTTTATAGAAAGTTATGGCTGTGCTATGAATTTTAGTGACAGTGAGATTGTAGCTTCTATCCTTTCAAAACAAGGTTATAATACCACTCAACTTCTTGAGGAAGCCGATCTAGTGTTAGTTAACACCTGTTCTATTCGAGATAAAGCAGAGCAAACGGTACGCAAACGACTCGAAAAATACAATGCTGTTAAGCGCATCAATCCAAAAATGAAAGTAGGCGTTTTGGGGTGTATGGCAGAACGACTTAAAAGTAAGTTTTTAGAAGAAGAAAAAATTGTTGACCTTGTTGTAGGACCCGACGCTTACAAGGATTTGCCGAATCTATTGCAAGAAGCAGAAGCCGATCGCGAAGCCGTAAATGTACTCCTCTCTCGGGATGAAACTTATGGAGATATTGCTCCCGTTCGTTTAAATTCCAATGGGGTGAGTGCCTTTGTTTCTATTACAAGAGGCTGTGATAATATGTGCACGTTTTGCGTAGTGCCTTTTACGCGAGGTCGCGAACGCAGTAGGGATCCGAAAAGCATCTTGGAGGAAGTTCAAGAATTGGCCCATCAAGGATATAAGGAAATAAC
>UPTG01002540.1_pt1 | contig 12421 bp, 17 predicted proteins | sample 2160121 | NCBI WGS metagenome assembly UPTG01 (sample SAMN06266255, study PRJEB28933) | marine metagenome | isolation source: Columbia River Estuary | place: USA:Columbia River Estuary, USA | collected 2014-07-27 | reverse complement strand
AGGTGATAAGACTTTGATTGATGGAAATGTGGTTTTTGCAAAAGGCCCTGTTGTCGATGCAATGGAACGAGGTGCGGTTCTGATACTTGATGAAGTTGACCTTGCGTCAAACAAAATCATGTGTCTACAATCTATCATCGACGGCAAAGGCGTTTATCTCAAAAAAGATAATCGGTTTGTTACGCCCGCTGCTGGTTTTACAGTGATTGCCACTGCAAATACAAAAGGCAAAGGTTCTGATGATGGACGGTTTATCGGTACGAATGTTTTGAATGAGGCATTCCTAGAACGCTTCAAAGTTACTTTCGAACAGGAATACCCTGTCCAGAGTGTCGAGAAAAAAATTCTCATCAACAATCTGCAATCTTTGAAAGGTTCTGCTTCGACAGATGACAAGAAAATGGTTGAGGATTTGACCATGTGGTCTGGTGCTATTCGGAAAACTTTTGAAGAAGGTGGTATTGATGAAATCATTTCTACTCGCCGTCTGGTTCACATTGTTGAGACCTATTCAATTTTCAATGACATTTCCAAGGCGATTGAACTTTGCACTAATCGGTTTGACGATGAAACAAAGGCCTCTTTTGTAGACCTGTTTTCGAAAATTTCTGGTGGTGATTTGATCACAGAAGTTGAATCAGAAGAAGTTGGCGAAGAAATCCCATTTTAAGGAGAAGTAATTGATAGACTATAAATTTAATGAAGATGTGCTGCTGGATGAAATCCGGCAGTATATCGATTCGACATACGATCAACATTATTCAAACAATAAACTACAAGCCACCGAAGTCATTATGGACAATGGCCATGGTGAAGGTTTTTGTTTGGGTAATGTTTCCAAGTATGCTCAACGGTATGGTAAAAAAGGAAATGGTCCAGAAGATTTCCGAAAAGACTTGACAAAGATAATTCACTATGGTATACTAGCACTATACAATCACGATTTAATTAACAGGAAAGATGATAATAATGAAACTCAGTGAAACAACTCAGAACATTCTGAAAAACTATTCTACAATCAACCAATCTATATATCTCAAAAAAGGTAGTAGGGTGTCTACTATTTCTGTGATGAGAAATATTCTCTCAGCCACAGATGTGTCCGAAGAATTTCCAGTAGATTTTTGTATTTATGACTTGGGCAAGTTCCTAAATCTTTTGAAAATCTATCCAGAACTAGATTTCCATGAAAAATATGTCATGATGTCAAACGGCGAAAAGACTTACAAGTTTATGGCCGCAGAACCATCTATCATTGTATTTGTCGAAAATACTTTTGAGATGGACAATTCCGACAATAATCCAGAAGGTTCTAAGAAATCACCTAATTGGGATATTAATGTGAAATTACCACACGAAACCCTGTCTACTATCAATCAGGTCGCGTCTATCAGTGGATTACCCGATTATTCTTTGTCGACCAAAGATGATGGCGTAGTTTACTTTAGTGCATTGGATAAAAAAGATGATACATCGAATGTATCCGAAGAGCCGGTGGGCAAATCTGACGATCCGTTTACTATGTATTTCCGGTCGGAAAATCTCAAACTAATTGAAGGTGATTATGATGTGGGTATTTCGAAAAACAAGATTTCGACATTCCGCCATCAAAAACTTCCAATTCAATACTGGATCACATTGGAACAAGACTCGACATATGGTGCATAATTATGGATAATTTTTTATGGGTAGAAAAATATCGACCTAACGATATTGATAGTTGTATCTTGCCAGATGCGCTAAAAGCAACCTTTAAAGAATTTGTCGATACCGGCAGTCTCCCCAACCTACTACTGGCTGGGGGGCCCGGCGTTGGCAAGACGACTCTTGCGAAAGCATTGTGTAATGAAATCGGCAGCGATTACATGTTAATCAACGGTTCCGAAGATAGTGGTATTGATGTTCTCAGAACAAAGATTCGCAACTATGCGTCCACTGTGTCGTTTGACCAAGGTAGTAGCAAAGAGTTTGGTAAAGTTATTATTCTGGACGAAGCGGATTATTTGAATCCACAATCAACTCAACCAGCCTTGCGCGGTTTTATTGAAGAGTTTTCTGCAAACTGTCGATTTATTTTGACATGCAATTTCAAAAACCGTATTATCGAACCGCTACATAGTCGTTGTTCTTTAGTTGAGTTTAAGATTAATAAATCCGATAAGGCAAAACTTGCCAATCAATTTTGGAAGCGCGTCAAAAACATTCTTGAAGTGGAAAAGATCGAGTCGAATGACAAGGTGACACAACAGGTTGTAATGAAGCATTTCCCCGACTGGCGAAGAGTCTTGAATGAATTGCAACGGTACTCTGCTGGCGGTGTGATAGACGAAGGTCTCCTTACTTCTGTCGGCGAAGTAAACATTAAAAAGTTGACTGACGCCCTGCGCGACAAAAACTTTACTACTTTGCGTCATTGGGTAACTGATAATCTTGATAATGATCCTTCAACCATTTTTAGAACTATCTACAATGGATTGTATGAACATGCGGAATCAAATACTATTCCACAGGCTATTATTCACATTGCAGACTATCAATACAAATCTGCCTTTGTTGCCGATCAAGAAATTAACATGGTGGCGTGTTTGACTGCGTTGATGTGTGATTGTGAGTGGAAATGAGTTATAACAAAAGTTTCGATCTGAACCTGCAAGAACTAGATATGATAGAACATTCTATGCATTATAGAATGAAAAGATTGTCCAGTAGATTGCTGACAGTAAAGAAAGAATCTAGTAAGACCGCAATACACGAGGAACTTGCAAGTATCACTGAGTTGCTAGGTAAGATACACAATCAAAAAGAATGGTATCGACCTAGTGGCACATACATAAGTGGATAATATATTATGAGTTACGATCTATTCAAAGACTATGTGCCCGCGATTTCCCACAACAAAAAGAAGTTGATGGATAGTGGCGATGATCAGTGGGAAAAAAAGTATCTTCCATTTCTTATCAACCGAAACTTTTCTAACTTTCAAGACAGTCTAATGCAAGCTCAGGAAATGAATATTCACCATACTGCCGATCATAAAATGCAATTCGATTTTTTACTAAATAGTATTCGACCACGGAAGAGATTTTCTAAGTGGCACAAGAAAACTGTTCATAATGATTTCGAATGTGTGAAACAATATTATGGATATAATAATAAAAAAACAGAGCAGGCTCTTGCTATATTGACCAAAGATCAAATCGGTTGCATAAGGGAGTCAATGAACAAAGGCGGATAGGTTATGTCAATTTTAGAATCATTAGTGGAAGTATCCCTAGCAGATCAAGAAGATTTTTTAAAGATACGCGAGACACTTACAAGAATTGGTGTCGCTTCAAAGAAAGATAAAAAACTTTATCAATCTTGCCACATTTTACACAAACAAGGTAAATACTACATTGTCCATTTTAAAGAATTATTTAAGTTGGACGGTAAATCATCAGATTTTTCAGATAATGACAGGTCAAGAAGAAATACGATTGTAAACTTGTTAAAAGAATGGGGTTTGGTAACGGTTGTTAAAGATGATGAATTTGAAGAGGCTCCAATATCACAAATCAAAATACTTTCCCATAAAGAAAAAGATGAATGGGAATTAGTGCCCAAGTACAATATCGGAAGAAAAAGGTAAAAATTATGAGGATTATATAATGGCTGCAAAATGGGCAGAAAAAGATTACGCAAGGGGCACAGTGGATAGAATTTATTGTTATAAGTTATTTCCAGAGGCACATATGCCTGTCAAGGGTTCTGATCTTGCCGCATGTTTCGACTTAAAGGCATCAATGCGGGACGGAGATGAAATTAAATTTTACAATAAACAAAATGTAAAAACAGTGCGGAAAGTAGTAGATCAAAAAATCACCATGTATCATGGCGACAGAATGTTAATTCCTACAGGATTGGTGTTTGATCTGTCAACCGATACTTCTCTTCGAATTCACCCCAGATCTGGATTATCATCAAAAAATGGCATCAACATTGCCAATTGTGAAGGTGTTGTGGATTCGGATTATGTAGAACAGACTTTCGTATTGTTGTTGAATATATCTAATATTCCATTCGAAGTCTCGGATGGAATGAGAATTGCTCAAGCGGAGATTGTTCCAGTGGTTGATGTAGATATTAAAGAAATTTCTAAACGTCCAGAACAAAAAACTTCAAGAAATGGCGGATTTGGGTCAACAGGACTGTAAATTTGTTATATATAGTATGTTGGATCGTTGATTCCAGCGCGTATTGCACGGCAAAATCAACACGGTGCTCGAAAGAGACCAAACGTAAACCTTGCTTAACAGGAGGAAAAAAACATGGTTACGAATTTTAAGACAGACCCTTTTATGCGTTATAGTGTGGGGTTCGATAGATTATTTAATGAATTGGAGCGTACATCGCTCACAACGCAAAACAACTATCCACCCTTCAATATTATCAGAGAGGACGATTCGTTTTATCGTATCGAAGTCGCTGTATCTGGTTTTTCAGAAGATGAATTGAGTATTGAACTCAAAGAGTCAACTCTGACCGTATCTGGTACGGTTGCAGTAAGTGATATTGAGGCTGAATATCTACATAAAGGTATTTCGTCCAGAGATTTTGAAAGAAATTTCACATTGAATCAAGATGTGGTAGTCAACGATGCAAAAATTGTAAATGGACTACTAACTATTGAACTGGAACATATTATTCCAGAAGAAAAACGGCCCAGAAAAATTCAAATTGGTTCTGGGAAAAAACGTAAGAAAACACTTCTTACTGAATAATCAACAGGGGGGAGAAATCCCCCCACACAACTAAAGGATGTTAAACTATGGAAACTCACGATCAACTCACTATTGAATTGGAACAATACAAAATCGAAAACGAGAAATTTGTAGGTGGAAATAAATCTGCTGGTATTCGTGCTCGAAAATATTTGAATGAATTGATGAAACTTTGTAAGTTGCGCCGAGCCGAGATTCAAGATGAAAAGGAATGGATAGTAAAATAATGGCAGAAGAAACTAGAAAAGTATCACCACAAACGGCTGATGCTATAAATGATATTTTATCTGGCGATCAACAGATTCAATACAAACAAGATTCGGATGGTCGTGGAAATGTAAATTTCACGCCCGGTTTGCCAAATAATCAATTAATGGAAGCAATTATGAACAATAAGAATATTCTTATGGCTCATAGAGATGTGATGCAAAAAGTATTAAATATGGAATGGCAGTGGTTTGAGAGAAGAATTATTAAGTGGTTGGGGGATACCCCTGAGTCTAGAAGTCTGCAAAGTTCTTTGAGAGATCATATTAAAAATGAAAAAAAATGGATAAAAAGAGGAGCAAAGGCCGATGAAGTTGGATTATTCGTCTAGTTTAAAATTAAGAGCACTTATTCGTAAATATGAATTTGAAAGAGATGAGGCAATTGCTAATCTGCAAGTTTATTTTGAAAACGGTGTTGGTGTTGGAGAACACCATAATGTCATTGATAGTATGGATGAGTTGGTGACAAAACTTGCAGATGCGGAAGGAAAATTGAAAACTACAATTTCTTATTTTGCGAACTTGGATACAACATCTCCACCACCAAATGTAGAATCCGAAGATGATCAAAGTAGTTAGATTAATATCTGGTGAGGAACTTATGGGATTCCTTACTGAAACGAGTGATGGATGGCACTTGAAAAATGTTTGTCAGATTGTGACTTCATATACTGACACAACAAGCGCGACTGCAAGAGTTGGATTGTCGCCATTTATGCCATATACAAAAACCACAGATGGCGTTGATCTTAAACATTCATACGTTGGATTTATAGTAGATCCGGTTAATGAATTGACAAATGAATATAATCAGGTTTTTGGAAGTGGGTTGGTTTTGCCACCTTCAAAACCTACTATTCAAACGCCAAAATCATCTGGAAATCATTCATTCGTAAAAATGTCATAAAAAAGAAAAGGGGGTTGACAAAGGCTCCCTTTTGTGATAAAATTATATTATTAAATTTAGTGAGAACATACATGACATTCTATACAAACGTACAAAACATCGGCAGTAAAATTCTAGTTAAAGAAGTTGATGAAAACGGTCAAAGAAAAACAAAACGCATGGATTACAAACCATCTTTGTTTTATGAAACAAGAGACACTACATCCAAGTATAAGTCTCTTGACGGCAAAAGTCTTAAAAGAGTCAAATTTGATTCTATTGGTGAAGCTCGAGGTAAGGTAAAATCTACTGAAGGTGTTACTGACTGGCATGGAATGCAAACTTATACATATCCATTTATCGCCGACAATTATCCAGATATGGAATATGATTTGGATAAAATCAATATTATGAATATTGATATTGAGGTCGAATGTGAACAAGGGTTCCCAGAGCCAGAAGTTGCTCAAGAACGTGTAAATGCGATCACCATGAAATGCGGCGATCTTTATACTGTGTTGGGTTTGGGTGATTGGGAAAACAAATCTCCAGAAGTATCTCATTTAGAAATTAAATATTACAAGTGCAAAAGTGAAATGGAATTGTTAAAGTCGTTTCTCAATTTGTATGAAGCCGCTGATGTCGATATCATTACAGGTTGGAATGTTAATTCATTTGACATGCACTATCTGGTGAATCGTATCGCCAAAATTCTTGGCGATTCTGAAATGAAACGACTCTCACCTTGGAGAAAAGTCGATAAAGTTAGTACTCTAATTCGTGGGCAAAATACTACACAGATAAAGTTATGTGGTGTAAATATTATTGACTATCTGGATTTATATCGTAAATTTACTTATGTGACACAAGAAAGCTACAGATTAGATCATATCGGTTTTGTGGAACTCGGCAAGAAAAAACTAGACCATTCTGAATTTTCTGCAATGCATCTATTCTACAAAAACAACTATCAAAAATATATCGACTATAATATTATTGATGTTGAACTTGTGGACAAACTTGATGATAAACTTAAACTTTTAGATTTACTTGTCACCATTGCATACTCTGCAAAGATCAATTTTGAAGAAGTTATGTCGCCAATTCGCACATGGGATTCTATCGCTTTTCATATTCTCAAAAAAGACAACATCGTAGTACCTCCAAAAACTCGGCATCATAAAACAGATGCTTATGTTGGAGGTTATGTGAAAGAGCCTCAACTTGGTGTTCATGATTGGGTATTATCTTTTGATTTGAATAGTCTTTATCCACACCTAATTATGCAATATAATATCAGTCCCGAAACATTAGTTGAAACTGATAGACTCGATACAAGCGTGGATCAGTTATTAGAGAACAAAACCGATACATCACAATGCAAAGCTGCAAATGTATCTCTAACTCCATCTGGCGTATTATATAACAACGACCGAAAAGGGTTTCTGCCCAAGTTGATGAAAAATATGTATGACGAACGTGTTATTTCAAAACAACAAATGTTGAAATGTAAACAGGAATTGATCGACGGCGGCGATAAGATAGAACTAACAAAACGAATAGCACAATTGAATAATAAACAGATGGCTGCAAAGATTTTGTTGAACTCCGCTTATGGTGCGTTGGGTAATCAGTATTTTAGATATTACGATATTCGACAGGCAGAATCTATCACTCTTTCTGGACAACTAAGTATTAGATGGATCGAAAACAAAGTAAACGACTATTTGCACAAGGTTCTCAAAAATGATGAAAAAATTAACTACGTTATTGCTTCCGACACGGATGCGATTTACATCCGCCTTGGCGACTTGGTTGACAAGGTGTTTGATACGGAAAAGGTACTTGCGACAGAAGGTGGTGAGGCCAAGATCATTAACTTCCTTGACACTATTGCTTCGGAAAAGTTGGAACCGTTTATTGATAAGAGTTATCAAGATCTTGCTGACTATATGAATGCATACGAGCAGAAGATGCAAATGAAACGCGAAGTCATTGCATCTAAAGGTTTGTGGACTGCAAAGAAACGATATATCCTTAATGTACACGATAATGAAGGTGTACGGTATAAAACGCCTTCATTAAAAATCATGGGTATTGAGGCAGTACGATCTTCCACTCCAGCTGCATGTCGTGAAAAATTGCGAGAAATATTCAAAGTTATTATGAATGGTGATAATGATGAATTGATTTCATTTATCAATAATTTTAGAGAAGAGTTTAATACGCTTCCGATTGAGGACATATGTTTTCCGCGAGGCGTAAACGGTCTGAAAAAGTATGAATGTCCAGTTGAATTATTCAAAAAGGGTACACCAATTCATGTGAAGGGTGTCATTCACTTCAACAGACTAATTAAGAAACATAATTTAGAAATGACGCACCCGCTTGTCAAAGAAGGCGAAAAGATTAAATTTGTGTATCTCAAAGAGCCCAATCCTATCGGAAACAATACTATTGCAATTCAAAATGTGTTGCCAAAAGAATTCGATTTGGACAGATTTATAGACAAAACAAAACAATTCGACAAATCATTTTTAGAACCTGTCAAATCGGTGACAGATGCGATTGGTTGGGATGTCGAAAAACGATTTACAATAGATGACTTTTTCTAGGAGAGTGTGATGGGAAAACGTAGCGATTTTGAAAGAGTAGAAAGAGATTTCTATCCAACACCAATTGAGGCCGTATTACCTCTTGTATTTCATTTGCCTTACTTCGGCCTGTTTGCAGAACCATGCGCGGGAGATGGTAGATTGGTTAGACACATAGAGCAGTTGACCGATTTAAAAGGGTATTGGATGACTGATATAGAACCATTATGTCCTTCTGTTGGTGTCGGAAATGCATTAACAGATCAAATTGTGGGTTGTGATATATGCATCACGAATCCGCCTTGGAATAGAAAAATATTACATCCGATGATTGAGAATTTGGCAACCCAAATGCCGACATGGTTATTGTTTGATGCTGATTGGATGCACACAAAACAATCTGCCCCATATCAAAAATGGTTGGAAAAAGTGGTGAGTATCGGCAGAGTAAAGTGGATCGAAGGTAGCAAAAGTGTCGGCAAAGATAATTGTTGTTGGTATCTTTTCAATGCAAAAAAATCAGTAGGAACACCAGTAAGATTTTATGGCAGACTTCCTTGACATATGCAATAAATTTATGTTATAATGAAAGAATCGAATAGGAGAAATAAATGGCTACAGGACTAATGAGTAAACTACGAAAGAACTCTTCTTTCAAAGACGGTAGGGTAAATGTTTTATCAGAATCAAAATACTTAAATGATAAAACCAGTACTCCGACACACATTCCAGCAATGAATATTGCATTTTCTGGTACACTAAATGGCGGATTTACGTCTGGACTTACAATGCTCGCCGGACCTTCAAAACATTTTAAGACTGCATTTGGCCTGATTATGATGAAAGCATATATGGATGCCAATCCAGAGTCGATTGTTTTGTTTTATGATTCAGAGTTTGGCACACCACAAGCATACTTTGATATTTTTGAAATTGATACAAGTCGAATTGTGCATGTGCCTGTTACAGATTTAGAAGAACTCAAATTTGATATGGTATCACAATTAAAAGAATTAGATACGGACGACAAAGTATTCATTATGGTGGATTCTGTTGGTAATTTGGCATCTAAGAAAGAAGTCGATGATGCAGAAAAAGGTAGTAGCGCAGCGGACATGACACGCGCTAAACAGTTTAAGTCGTTGTTTCGTATGATTACACCCCATCTAACGATGAAGGACATTCCTATGGTTGCTATCAACCACACATACGACTCTCAGGGTATGTTCCCTACTAAAGTTGTATCTGGTGGTACTGGTATGTATTATAGTGCAGATACCATTTGGATTATCGGCCGTCAACAGGATAAAGTGGGTACAGAGATTGCTGGATATCACTTTGTAATTAATGTTGAAAAGTCGCGGTTTGTAAAAGAAAAATCTAAAATTCCTATCTCAGTTTCATGGGAAAAGGGCGTAGATAAATTCTCTGGATTACTTGACATGGCACTAGGTTATGGTGTATTATTAAGATCTGGGGCATGGTTACAACATGTCGATATGGAGACCGGAGAAGTCATTGAAAAGAAATTCCGCGAAAAGGAAACCCATAGTGCAGAATTTTGGGAACCTATTCTTGCCGACACAAAATTCAATGATTGGATCGTTGCCAAGTACAGGGTAGGTGGATAAATGAAAAAACCGTGGGCATCTAATTACATATACAAAGAAAGATTGGCTGTGTGCAATTCTTGCGAACAGTATCAATCAGCTGTAAAATTATGTAAATCGTGTGGTTGTTTTATGCCGGCTAAGGCGAAAATTGCACAAATTAGATGTCCAGAAGATAAATGGTTTGAAGTATATGGTACAGATGACAGGGAACCATCTACTTTGTCACTTTTCGGTGGCAATATGAGCAACGAAGAAAAGTCTGAAAGTCTGAAACGACAGGCAGAACATTTGAAACAAGAATCTGAAAGACTGATAAAGGAAGCGAATAAACTTAATGGAATTGACTGAACAAACAGTATTGAATTGTCTTTTTTCGGACGAAGAATATGTGAGAAAAACCCTGCCTTTTATTGAAAGGGAATATTTTGTAACCGAATCAAATAAAGTGATATTTGATATGGTGCAACATCACATTGAAAAGTATAATACAAATCCAACTAGGGATTCATTACTGATCTCTTTGGATGAATTGAATGTTGGCGAAAACGTATATACGGAATCGGTATCAACTATCAAGAGTATGGAAGAGAATAAAGACGACCATAGGAATAGTGCATGGCAAATTGATGTGACTGAAAAGTGGTGTCAAGATCGTGCATTATATAATGCTGTTATGAAGTCGATTGGTATTTTGAATGACGAACCCGCAAACAAGGGCCAGTTGCCTAAAATGCTACAGGACGCTTTGGGTGTCTCATTTGATAGTAATATCGGACACGATTTCATAGATGATTTTGAGTCGCGATATGAATTTTATCAACGTGTAGAAGAAAAGATTGAGTTCCATCTTGACCTATTCAACAAAATTACTAAGGGTGGACTGTCTAAAAAAACTCTTAACATTTGTCTCGCTGGTACAGGTGTTGGTAAGTCTCTGTTTATGTGTGACCTTGCGGCAAACCATTTGTTAATGGGTAAGAATGTTCTATACATTACATGTGAAATGTCAGAAGAAAAGATTGCAGAACGTATTGACGCAAATCTATTGAATACTAATATTCAAGATGTTGCACAAATGCCATATGATACATTTTGCCGCAAGATAGAAAACTTGACGAGAAAAGTTGCAAGTGGAAAACTAATCGTAAAAGAATATCCGACAGCGGTTGCCAACGCAAATCACTTTAGACATTTACTGAATGAATTGTCTCTCAAAAAGAATTTTCGTCCAGATGTCATCTATATTGACTACCTAAATATATGTTCATCCTCTAGGATTAAAGCCGGTTCAGGCGCAAACTCATATACACTTATTAAGTCGATTGCAGAAGAATTGCGTGGTCTTGCGGTAGAACACAATGTGCCGATTATGAGTGCAACTCAGACGACCCGCAGCGGATATAATAGTAGTGATGTAGAACTCACTGATACGTCCGAATCCTTTGGATTGCCTGCGACTGCCGATTTAATGTTTGCATTAATAGCGACAGAAGAATTGGAAGAATTAAATCAAGTATTAGTAAAACAGCTCAAAAATCGTTATAACGATTTAAACAATTATAAAAGATTTGTGATAGGAATTGACAGGCCTAAAATGCGATTATATGATGTGGAAAATTCTGCTCAAGATGAAGTAATCGACAACAGTGGTTCGAGTCAGGACTACTCAAATAATTTTTCAAATAACTCTAAAAAAATAGGAAGTGTGGAGATCAAAATATGACAGATAAAGTAGAAAATGAAGAAACAGAAATTCACGAATTTGAAGTGAATGAGGATGAATTTGTAATTATTCCGCCAGATGGAAATATGGCATATATCTCTGTTTGGGATGATGTTTTAGATGACGATCATTGTGACCGATTGATTGACTTGTTTAATCAAGTTAATCATGCTCATACAAAGATAGAAATCGGAGATGTTAAAAATTTCACAGAATTGAATTTCTTCTCTCAAGATCTAGGTAAATCTTTTGAAGAAGAATCTGTGTCTGTTTTGGGTAAAGTTTCTGAATATGTCGAAAGTTATCGTAGACATAATAACATTATGTTTTTTCCGCCCCAATGCCATAACGAAGAAATTAAAATGAAAAAATACTCCGCTGGCGGTAAAGATGAAGTTAAATACCATACTGATGTCGGAGATCACCCAACAGCTAGAAGATTTTTGACTTGTCAATTCTATCTGAATACAGTCGAAGAGGGCGGTGAAACTGTTTTTCCTGATTATAATACTAGTGTTGAAGCCAAGAAAGGTCGTCTAGCAATTTTTCCGCCATTTTGGACTCATCCGTTCACAG
>UPTG01002536.1_pt1 | contig 12431 bp, 15 predicted proteins | sample 2160121 | NCBI WGS metagenome assembly UPTG01 (sample SAMN06266255, study PRJEB28933) | marine metagenome | isolation source: Columbia River Estuary | place: USA:Columbia River Estuary, USA | collected 2014-07-27 | reverse complement strand
AGACATCAAGGCAACACTTGTAGTGCCATCTACATCGTAATCTCCGTACACTAAAATATTTTCTTGGTTTTCAACCGCTTCTTCAATTCTTGAAACTGCTTTTTCCATATCCTTCATTAAAAAAGGATCATGCAAGTCGCTTAAATCGGGTCTAAAAAAGTTTTTAGCTTCCTCAAAAGTCTCAATTCCCCGTTGTGCTAATAAAAAGGAAGTCGTGGAATCGACTGCTAACTCCTTAGATAAACGAGCAACTTTACTTGGATCTGGTTTTGGTTTAATTGTCCAACGCATAAAAAATGTTCAATCTTAAAAAGGGAAGTTATAGGTAAAAGTAACTAGAAAAATAGAATTCTCAACATCATTTTAAAAATTAACACCCATATTTATATACCCCTTTTAATTAAAGCTTGTTGGTTAACTTTTACCACCAACTACAATCACAATTTCTCCTTTAGGTGGCTTTGTAGTATAATAATTTAATACTTCTTGTACGGTTCCTCGTATCGTTTCTTCGTGAATTTTAGTGATTTCTCTTGACACGGACATAGGTCTTTCCGTACCAAAATATTCAACGAAATGACTAAGTGTTTTGATTAGTTTATGAGGAGATTCGTAAAAAATCATGGTTCTAGTTTCTTCAGCTAATAATTTTAGCCTCGTTTGCCTCCCTTTTTTTACTGGTAAGAACCCTTCAAACACAAATTTATCGTTTGGTAAACCACTATTTACCAATGCAGGGACAAACGCTGTAGCTCCTGGCAGACAGTCTACCTCAATTTGAGCTTCGACACAAGCTCTAGTTAACAAAAATCCTGGATCACTTATAGCTGGAGTACCAGCATCACTAATTAAAGCTACTGTTTCCCCATTCAAAATTCTTCTTACTATATGATCTACTGTTTTATGCTCATTATGCATATGATGAGATTGCATGGGTGTGGCAATCGCATAATGCTTTAACAATTTTCCACTTGTTCGAGTGTCTTCTGCAAGAATTAAGTCTACTTCATTTAAAACTTCAATTGCTCTAAAAGTAATATCCTTTAAGTTTCCTATTGGTGTTGGAACTAAATAAAGTTTCCCCATTTTTAATTAAAACGTTTTTCGATAATTGATAAAAAACGATCTACATATTCTTCTTTGCCGGCCCAATTATTGTAATCTGGCTTAATGTTGTTTTCAACAAAAGAAACTGACTCTTTAAATGTAGTCATAGAATTTATCTGAGATAAAACTCTCGTATAATCGTCTGTACTACCATCAAATAATTGTTTTATAAAGGCTATTCGATCATTTAATCCAATAGGAAGGCCTGAATTGACTTTGTCATTGATCGACTTTGGTTTTTCCTCAGCTGTTATCTTTTGTTTTCTTTCAAAAACAGGGTTTTCTCTATAAGATGCGGCAAATTCCTCTAGATCACTGTTAGAAGTTTCTTTTGATGGTATAATTTCTTTTAATAATTCTTCTATAGCCTCCTCGTTTTCGTTGGGCATATTGGCAACTATATCTTTAATTTTTTCGGTTAAGGGTTCTACTAATTCTTCTTTATGAGGGCTTTGCGGAACCGGATCTGGCTCTTTAAACCAGTTTTGTTCTCTATATGTTTTGGAGTCTGTTGCAGATCTTTCTGGTTTTTCAAATTCGGTTTCAACACTAGATTCTAAGAATTCTAAAATTGTTAGCTTTTCATAAAGCTGCATTAACGAGTTTTTTAATTTGGTAATGTCGATCTCATTTTCTGAGTTAACAATCCCCTGAGCTATTGCGTTTATTTGGGAAAGGACTTTCTTCTTCATAACTTATTAAAATAAAGCAAATTTTCTATTTTGTTTTTATAAATTTACACAACCTTTATGTAAACGTCAAAGAATTTAGTTTTAGTTTAAAAAAAATTTATGTTTCTCGAAAATACGGTAAATCAAAAAGAAAAATTTGGATGGATTGAAGTAATCGCTGGTTCAATGTTTTCAGGTAAAACAGAGGAATTAATAAGACGTTTAAAACGAGCAAAGTTTGCCAAGCAAAAGGTTGAAATTTTTAAACCCGCTATCGATACCCGTTATGATGACAAAAGAGTAATGTCTCATGATAGTAATGAAATTCAATCTACGCCCGTTCCAGCAGCCGCTAACATTCCTATTTTAGCTGATAATTGTGATGTCGTTGGTATTGATGAAGCTCAATTTTTTGATGATGAAATCGTGAAAGTATGCAATGATCTAGCAAATAGAGGAGTTCGAGTAATTGTTGCGGGATTAGATATGGACTTTAAAGGAAATCCTTTTGGTCCTATGCCAGCTCTTATGGCAACCGCTGAATATGTTACAAAAGTTCATGCGGTTTGCACGCGTACTGGAAATCTTGCAAATTATAGTTACCGGAAGGCTAAGAGTGATGAATTGGTCTTGTTGGGGGAAGTGGACGAATACGAGCCCCTAAGCAGGTCTGCTTACTATAAATTAATGTTGCGAGAAAAGGTTAAAAACATCAATGTTCAAGAGCCTGAAGATATTTCTAAAAAAAAGGAAGCCTAAGGGATGCCAAAAACTACTGAAACAATTTTAGAAATAAATCTTACCGCCCTAGGGAATAACTATCGTTATTTAAAATCTAAATTAAATGATGACACAAAATTTTTAGGGGTTGTCAAAGCATTTGCTTACGGAAGTGATGCTATTGTAGTAGCTAAAGAATTAGAGGTTTTAGGTATTGATTATTTCGCGGTTGCTTATGTTAGCGAAGGGGTCAATCTAAGAAATGCAGGAATTAAAACCCCTATATTAGTGTTGCATCCTCAGCTTGAAAATTTTGAAACACTCATCGATCGATGCTTAGAGCCAAGTTTATATAGTGGAAGAGCACTAAATCATTTCATAAAAATTGCTACAGAAAAAAAACAATCTAACTATCCTGTTCATTTAAAATTTAACACTGGTTTAAATCGATTGGGATTTCATGAACGTGAGGTAGATAAAATTTTTTCAGTGTTAAATACAACAACATCTATAAAGGTTGCTTCGATATTCTCTCACTTAGCGGTTAGTGAAGATTTAAAGGAAAAAGATTTTTCAGAAACTCAAATTAATTTATTTACATCTATTTCTAGTAATCTATCTACAAAAATTAACCAGCAACCTAAATTACATATGTGTAACACCTCTGGATTGTTAAATTTTCCTGAGGCACAATTTGATATGGTCAGATGTGGTATTGGCTTGTATGGTTTTAGTAATATTATAAAAGAGCAGAAAAATTTTACTCCAGTCGCCACCTTAAAAACCGTTATATCGCAAATTCATCATATTAACGGTGGTGAAAGTGTTGGATACAATAGATCTTTTAAAAGTTCAAGCTCTATAATTACTGCCACTTTACCCATTGGTCATGCTGATGGCATTAGTAGGTCTTATGGGAATGGAAAAGGATGGGTGTGGGTTCATGGTAAAAAAGCTCCTATAATTGGGAATGTTTGTATGGATATGTTAATGATAGAGATTACAAGTATCGATTGCAAAGAAGGAGACGAAGTAATTGTGTTTGGAGGAGAAAATAGTATAGAAAACCTTACGGATAACATCAACTCCATTTCATACGAATTATTAACAGCTATCTCACAAAGAGTAAAACGAGTTATAACTAAAAAATAATCGTTGAATAAAATCTTTTTTTCAATATTAAAAAAGTTTAGAAGTCAATGCCTTATTTTTGCAATTGTATAATCTGAAGGACAAAACTTTCAAATAAACACTTATATGAAACTAGCAGTTATTGGTGCTACCGGAATGGTAGGAACCATTGTGATAAAATTATTAGAAGAGCGAAAATTTCCAATTTCAGAACTATTGGTAGTTGCTTCAGAAAATTCTATCGGAAACCTGGTTCGTTATCAGAATCGTACTATCAAAATAATTGGATTGGAAGAGGCGGTTTTAAAAAAGCCTGAAATTGCTATATTCTCTGCTGGAAGTGCCGTCTCTTTAGAATGGGCTCCTAAATTTGCCGGGTTAGGAACTATTGTAATTGATAATTCTTCTGCTTGGAGAATGGATGTAACAAAAAAATTAATAGTCCCAGAAATTAATGCCTCTGTTTTAACCAAAGAGGACAAAATTATTGCCAACCCAAACTGCTCTACAATACAATTAGTAATGGCATTAGCTCCGTTACATATTAAATATAAAATGAAACGTGTCATTGTTTCTACCTATCAATCTGTTTCTGGAACAGGTGTTAAAGCCGTTAAGCAGTTAGAGAACGAAATTAAAGGTCTAAAAACCGAAATGGCATATCCCTACCCAATTCATAAAAATGCATTACCTCACTGTGATGATTTTGAAGAGAATGGCTATACTAAAGAAGAAATGAAATTAGCTCGTGAGCCTCAAAAAATACTAAATGACGAATCGTTTTCAATTTCTGCAACTGCGGTCCGAATCCCTACATCTAGTGGACATAGTGAATCTGTAAATGTTGAGTTTGAAAAAAGCTTTAAACTTAGTGAGATTAGAAAGATCCTACACGAAACTCCAGGAATTACCGTTCAGGATAATCCAGTTACCAATACCTATCCCATGCCTATCTATGCGCACGATAAAGACGAAGTGTTTGTGGGGCGTATTAGAAAAGATGAGAGCCAAGCCAATTCGTTAAATATGTGGATTGTTAGTGATAATTTAAGAAAAGGTGCTGCAACCAATGCCATCCAAATTGCTGAATTTATTTTAAACAATTTCTTAAAATCATAATCAAAGAGTAAATAAAATAGCGGATTAAGTACCTCTGCAATTGGAGCGTTTTTATACTGCTTCTATCAATTAGTAAATTTTTATTATTTTATATACAAGCCCATTAAAATTGAATTGATCATTTTTTCCTTTTCCTAAAAGACAACGACCTATTGGTGCTGCTGGAGCTATACCAAGATAGATAATATCATCAACTTGTAATTTGCCTACCGATATACTTATAAAAAAATTCGCTTGGTTAGTTTCGATTATGCTTCCTAGACGAATTGTTTCTGAAACGTCACTAATAGTTACTTTATCAAGTTGTCGCATTACTTTTTCGATCTCCCTTAACTGCTTACCAGCTGCTTCTCGTTCAATTTGCAACATGGCACGTTCGGTATGATGTTTATCACCACTGGTACCTTTTGATTCATCTCTTAGCGCCTGCTCAATGTTGGTAATAGTCTTATTTATATTTTCATACCTGATCTTAATAAGGTCTTTGCACTGCTGTTGTAATTCAAATTTTAATTCTTGAGGAGTCATTAAATTCTCTGTTTGCTGGTGTTGTTATTAAATAAAAACTCCGAACATTAAGTTCGGAGTTTCGTATTATTCTTCCTCTTCTATTTCGCTCATTTCAAAGCTATCCATAAAGGCGGTTGTAAAATTACCTTCTATGAAATCGGGATGGTCCATCAATTGTCTGTGAAAAGGGATGGTCGTTTTAATTCCCTCTATAACAAACTCATCCAATGCCCTGCGCATTTTACTAATAGCTTCTTCACGTGTTTGTGCCGTAGTGATTAATTTAGCTATCATCGAATCGTAATTTGGAGGAATTGTGTATCCTGCATAAACATGCGTATCTAATCGAACACCATGGCCTCCTGGAGAATGTAGTTCTGTAATTTTTCCAGGGTGAGGTCTAAAATCATTAAAGGGGTCTTCTGCATTGATACGACATTCAATAGAATGAAGTTTAGGAAAGTAATTAACCCCCATAATAGGAATGCCCGATGCAACTTTTATTTGTTCTCTTATTAAATCGAAATCAATAATGACTTGTTCTGTAATTGGATGTTCAACTTGAATCCGAGTATTCATTTCCATGAAATAAAAATTTCGGTGCTTATCGACTAAAAACTCAACCGTTCCAGCTCCCTCATATTTTATATATTCAGCAGCTCTAACGGCAGCTAGTCCCATTTCTTCACGGAGTTTGTCCGTCATAAACGGACTTGGAGTTTCTTCGGTTAACTTCTGATGACGTCTTTGTATAGAGCAATCTCTTTCGCTTAAATGACACGCGTTTCCTTTACTATCACCAATGATTTGTATTTCGATATGGCGAGGCTCTTCAATAAGTTTTTCCATGTACATATCATCATTCCCAAAAGCAGCTTTACTTTCTGCTCTAGCAGATTTCCAAGCATTTTCAAGATCCTCTTCATTCCAAACAGCTCTCATTCCTTTACCTCCACCACCGGCACTTGCTTTAAGCATCACAGGATATCCTGTATCTTTAGCTACTTTTACGCATGTGTTAAAATCTGGAATGATACCTTCACTACCTGGAACGCAAGGAACCCCAGCCTCAATCATAGTCGTTTTAGCCATTGCTTTATCACCCATGCGGTTAATCATGTCTTCGGAAGCACCAATAAACTTAATATTGTGCTCTTCACATAATTTAGAAAACTTAGCATTTTCAGAGAGAAAACCGTATCCTGGATGAATCGCATCGGCGTTTGTAATTTCTGCTGCTGCTATTATATTGGGTATTTTTAAATAACTTTCGTTACTTGGTGCAGGACCAATACAAACAGCTTCATCAGCAAATCTAACATGAAGACTTTCGGCATCCGCAGTGGAATAAACTGCTACAGATTTTATCCCCATTTCTCTGCAAGTACGGATTACTCGTAATGCTATTTCTCCTCTATTGGCAATTAATATTTTTTTAAACATAATTTCAATAAATTTCAATGCGTCAAAAACATATCCTTAAAATAATGAATTTTAATTTTGACTTTTTAGATTTAATTAGTTAAGATGGGTCTACCAAAAATAATGGTTGATCAAACTCTACCGGTGTTGCGTCGTCGACTAAAAACTTAACAATTTTTCCAGAAACCTCACTTTCAATTTCGTTAAAAAGCTTCATTGCCTCGATAATACACAAAACATCTCCTTCTTTAATCGTATCTCCAACCTCTACAAAAGCAGGTTGATCTGGTGATGATTTCCTGTAAAAAGTACCAATTATTGGTGACTTTACCGTTATATAATTTGTGTCCTCTGCTGTCTCTAAAGATACTTCAGCAGGTGCAGAAGCAACTTGAGGTGCAGCCACTGGTGCAGAAGCAACTTGAGGTGCTAAAGCTGGCATTTGTTGAATGTAAGTAGTATCAGCTTTTGTTTTTTCATCAACTGTTTTAATTGTAATCTTTACATCATTCATTTCAAGCTTTACTTCTGTAGCTCCAGATTTTGCTACAAACTTGATTAAATTTTGAATCTCTTTTAAATTCATGGTTTCGGTTTTAATTGTTCTATTTGTTAGGAGTCATATGCCCAAGTAAGGTACATGGCTCCCCAGGTAAATCCACCTCCAAAAGCGGCGAATACTAATTTATCTCCTTTTTTTAGTTTCTTCTCATAATCCCAAAGACATAAAGGTAAAGTCGCTGAAGTCGTATTCCCATATTTATGAATATTTTTCATCACCTTCTCTTCTGCTAACTTCATTCTATTTGAAGTTGCATCTATAATTCTATTATTTGCTTGATGAGGTACCAGCCATTGAATATCATCTCCAGTTAACTGATTTCTTTCTAATATTTTTTCAGAAACATCCGCCATTCTTGTAACAGCAAATTTAAATACTGTTTTTCCGTCTTGAAAAACAACATGTTGGTTATTTTCAACGGTTTCTGCAGAAGCTGGAAGCAAAGATCCTCCAGCGTCAATTTTTAAAGATTCTCTTCCTGAGCCATCTGTCCTTAAAAGTTCGTCTTGCACACCGAAACCTTCATAATTAGGTTCAAAAAGTGCCGCTCCTGCTCCATCGCCAAAAATGATACACGTTGTGCGATCTTTATAATCAATTATGGAAGACATTTTATCGGCTCCTATCAAAAGTACTTTTTTGTAACGTCCCGATTCAATATATTTTGCTGCTACTGACATTCCGAATAAAAAGCTAGAACAAGCAGCCATCAAATCGTATGAAAAAGCATTTTCTGCTCCAATTTGAGTTGCTACATAAGATCCGGTCACTGCAACTGGCATATCAGGTGTTGCGGTTGCCATGACAATCATGTCTATTTCCTTTGGGTCGGTGTTATTTTTTTTGAGGAGGTTTTTTGCGGCCTGAATGGCAAGGAAGGATGTTCCCTTATCCTTATCTTTTAATATTCTACGTTCTTTTATACCTGTTCGAGCAGTTATCCACTCGTCGTTGGTATCTACCATAGTTTCCAAAATTTCGTTGGATAAAACGTAATCTGGGACATAGCCTCCTACAGCTGTAATCGCTGCTGTGATTTTACTCATATTTTTGAATTAATTTATCAAAAAGAGGCAAAATTCCTCTAAATCGGTCGAAAATTACTAAAAATTAGTCAAAAACAAGAAAAAAACGCTTAGTTTTTATCTTATTAAAAAAAATAAAAAAAAGTATTACAATAAAAAACGCTCACATGCATGTGAGCGTTTATTTAATACTGTATTTAGATACTAAGCTACCTCTTCTACAGAGTCAATAACAATTTGACCACGGTAATATAGCTTTCCTTCATGCCAGTGAGCCCTGTGGTATAAGTGAGACTCTCCAGTTGTTGGATCTGTAGCTATTTGAGGCGTTGTCGCTTTGTAATGAGTTCTTCTTTTATCTCTTCTAGTTTTTGAGATTTTTCTTTTTGGATGTGCCATTACTTTTTTATTTGTCTGTTAATAAATTTTTTAATTTGTCCCATCTTGGGTCTATATTTTCGTCTTCCCCGTCTGGGTTACTGCCATCAGTGGTTGGACGTAATTCTTCTAGTTTATTGAGAATATCAGATTTTAATGTTCCAGCTTCGATTCCTGGGTGGGTTCTCTTTGTTGGAACCGCAAGAACTATTGTTTCATAGACGTACTGCTGAATATTAAATTCATAACTTCCATGAGGTATTGTAATTAATTCTTCGTTTTCATCATTAAATTCATCTCCAAATTTTACAATAAAATGAAAAGAACCTGTAATGTTTTGGTCGTAAGGCTCATTAGTTACATCACAATTTACATTTACGCAGCCTTTAAAGCTTAGGGTAAACTCCAACATGGTATTTTTCTTAATCAGCAATACTTCAAGATTAATGTCTGAATTATTAAAATCTTCATACTCAAAATACTCAAAGAACGTTTTGGTTATCTTAAAGTCAAACGTGTGCTCTCCTAATTTCAACCCTATAAAAGGGATTACAAATTCTTTCAATTGCTTCATAATCACACCGCTGTTAAACACATTTAACTTTTCAATAACGCGGCTGCAAAGATAAAAAAATAATTATACTGCATGTCTATTTTAGGAATTCTTTTTTATGTTCAATTTTTTGAATCCTAAAGAAATAACTAAAAGAGATAAAAAATCCATTAAAGTTATTATTAGTTCTTGTTAAATATTCTCTTTTGGGTTGATATTTCTAAAGGATTTTTAGAAAGTAATTGGTATTCTTCTCTTTTTTTGAATATCTCAATAGCATTAAAAAGGGCCGCTTTAAATGAAGTATTGTCTGCTATGTTTTTCCCAGCGATATCAAAAGCAGTTCCGTGATCTGGAGATGTTCTAATTTTATTTAAACCAGCAGTATAATTTACACCGCTACCAAATGACAATGTCTTAAATGGCACTAAACCCTGGTCGTGATAAGATGCTATTATAGCGTCGAAACTCTCGTAATTTCCTGAACCAAAAAAACTATCTGCTGCATAAGGTCCGTAAACTAATGTCCCTTCGTTGAATAGATTTTGTAAAACTGGTCTTAATAAAGTGTCGTCTTCACTTCCGATTACTCCGTGATCTCCATTATGAGGATTAATACCTAAAACTGCGATTTTTGGTTTTCGAATACCAAAATCTTTGATTAAGCTATCCTTTATGGTCCTTATTTTTTTCTCTATTAATTCTTTAGTTATTCTTTTCGAAATATCTTTGACCGCTACGTGGTCTGTTAATAATCCAACTCTTAATGAATCATTAATCATCAACATTAAACTTTCGCCCTCTAACTCTACGTTTAAAAAATCTGTATGACCTGGGTAATTAAAATCTTCTGATTGAATGTTGGACTTGTTAATAGGAGCCGTTACCAATACGTCTATTTTATTATTTTTTAATGCTGCCACCGATGCGCTTAAAGATTTTATAGCATACGATCCTATTTTAGGATTCTCTGATCCAAAATTTATAGTTACAGACTCTTTCCATGTATTAAAGACATTAATTTTTTTATGATTGATGGCCTCTAATTTATCAATCCCAAATAAGTTGCACTCTAAATGATAGTGAGCTTTAAAGAAATTCATGATTTCAAGAGAAGCAAATATTACTGGTGTGAAAAAGTCAAGAATTCTTGGGTCCTGCAATGTTTTTAAAACTACTTCGCTACCAATACCATTTAAGTCTCCAATAGAAATTCCAACTACTATTTTATTTTGCTTATTCATTTAACCTAGATCCCTTTTTTTATCATTATTTTTGTTTTACAAATGTAACTAAATGTAATTATGTTTACAGGAATAATTGAATCAATGGGAGAAATTATTTCCCTAACAAAAGAGGGAACCAATATTCATATTGAAGTAAAAAGTTCTATAACCCAAGAATTAAAAATAGATCAAAGTCTCGCCCATAACGGTGTTTGTTTAACTGTTGTTAAAATTAATAAGGATAACTATGTGGTTACCGCTATAAAGGAAACGCTAGACAAATCGAATATTGGAGATTTAAAAGTAGGAGATTTGGTAAACCTTGAGAGATCCATGAAATTACAGCAACGCCTAGACGGTCATATGGTTCAAGGGCATGTAGATCAAACTGGAATATGTACTCTTGTATCTGAAGTAGAGGGAAGCACCTATTTTAGCTTTAAGTATGATGACGATTATAGTAATATAACTATTGAAAAAGGGTCTATTACAGTAAACGGAGTGAGCTTAACTGTAGTGGACTCTAAAAAAAATGAGTTTACTGTTGCTATTATTCCATACACCATCCATCATACTAATTTTAAAGAATTTAATGTTGGTACTCGCGTAAATTTGGAATTTGATGTGGTTGGCAAATATATTAAACGACTCACTCAGGGGTATTAACCTTTTCCTTTTAACTGGTATGTTTACGCTAATGCAATTTTTAAAGTATTCTAGGAGCCTGTAAAGCTTTTAATTTGCTGTGTTCGATACTCAAAAATAGTTCTTAACTGTTTTTTTACAAAAAGCTTGTGTAAGTAAGTAAGTGAATATACAAAAGTTTTTATTTGCAAAAGTTCTTTTAATAAAAAAGAAAACCCCACAAAAGTGAGGTTAACTAACAATATATGAAGCAATGATTATAATGATGTTAGTGATTCTTCAAGTCTTTTAACTTTATTTCTTAATCTATGTAATTCGATTTCCTGATTAGTATATTTTCTCTGGCCATTTGGTTTAATCCAAACTAACCTTCCAGTATCGAAATATGCAGTTGTTCCAAATGAATCTTTCCAAGTTCCATGTGCTCTTAAATTACCATCAACTAAGATATATAATCCCCTTTGATTTAATTCACCATTTTCATCGTAAATGAATGCTTTGTAAGTTGTTTCATTAACCTGCTCTAACCTCTTTTCTTGTGCGAACATTGAGGTTGTTAAAAAGAGTAGGAGAATAGTTGCTAATAAGTTTTTCATAATATACCTCCTTTATAATTATATATTTTTAAATTATGATATAAATGTACTTGTTACTATCAAGCTAATTGTGGTTGAAAACAGAACTGTGAAAGCTGTGAAAGATAATTGTGAAGGTTGTGAAGGTTGTGAAGGTTTTTATACTATTTGGGTGAAAGTAGTTCGAGTTTTTGCTCGATCTCGGCTTTATATTTATTTGCCACTGTATGCTGACTAAAATTATTAGGCACAAAGGTTAGATTTGGTATTATTTTTCTTTGTACTCCTATGTAGGCGAAATCTGCATTGGTATTATATCGAAACCATTTATTTATTGGATTGCTGGCATAGAATTGCGATTTAATATCGCCAACACCTCCCGCAAATGTTACTCTCCATTTATCTTCACTTAAATAGAACATACCAAATCCCATTACATACCAAGTTTTATTTTGGCTATACATTCCAAGTAAACCAACAATAGATGAAGGGGAAATTGTATCTTTTTCTGATAAGTTCATCATGGCCATAGGAATTGCTCCTATAGTAAAACCTTCGGCATTATTATAATCAATGTAGGGCAAGGGTATGAACTTAAACTTTCCTTCAATCCTATCACTTTCTGCCGAACCACTAGTCTTAGTGGCACCCTGTCCTGCAGCATCTGTTAAAAACAGCAGTATTATTATGAAGGTAAGAGGTATTTGGAATTTATTCATTTGGCTTTATTCAAGTCTTAATTCTCTAATGGCATACAACGGTTTTGTGTATGATTAGTGCGATTTAG
>UPTG01002535.1_pt1 | contig 12434 bp, 11 predicted proteins | sample 2160121 | NCBI WGS metagenome assembly UPTG01 (sample SAMN06266255, study PRJEB28933) | marine metagenome | isolation source: Columbia River Estuary | place: USA:Columbia River Estuary, USA | collected 2014-07-27 | reverse complement strand
GGTAACATTTGTTTAGCAGATACTTTAAAGCGTTGTGCACCTGTTCTGGTTTCCGGTTCACTTACAAAGTAACCAACTCCAAATTCGGTGTTCGGAATGGTATTGACTTCATTCACTTTTTCAGAAGCTCTTTTGTATTGTAACTCAAACTTTTGAATTTCTGGATTGTTTGTTAAGGCTTCATCTATGAGTACTTCTAATTGTTGTGCATTTCCTTTGAGAACAAAGAATAACGAACAAAGAAAAAAGACTGTTTTTATGTGTGATTTTATGTGTTTCATTTTACAGTTCTTTTAAGTTGAACTTCGGCTTTCCAGCTATATAATACTGGTACTACAAATAAGGTTATTAAGGCTATAAGCATTCCACCAAAACTTGGTATTGCCATAGGAATCATAATATCGCTACCACGTCCTGTTGATGTTAATACTGGTAATAATGCTAATATGGTTGTAGCTGTTGTCATTAAGCAAGGTCTGATACGTTTTTCTCCTGCTTCTACAACAGATGTTCTTACTTCCTTTTTATTATCTGGTGTGTTTCTATTGAAAGTTTGCGTTAAATACGTTGCCATAACTACACCATCATCCGTTGCAATTCCGAAAAGAGCAATAAAGCCCACCCAAACTGCAACACTTAAATTAATAGGATGCATCTGAAATAAATCACGTAGATTTTCGCCAAAGAAATTGAAGTTTAAAAACCAATCTTGACCATAGAGCCATATCATTAGAAATCCGCCTGCAAATGCTACTGCAATACCTGTAAATACCATTAATGATGTACCTACAGAACGGAATTGGAAATACAGAATTAAGAAAATAATTGCTAATGCTAAAGGCACAACAACCGACAAGGTTTTTTCGGCTCGCAACTGATTTTCGTATGTTCCTGTGAATTGATAATTAATACCTTTTGGTACTACTAATTCGCCATTATCTATTTTTTCTTGAATTAAGGCTTGTGCATTTTCTACAACACTTACTTCTGCGAAACCATCCATTTTATCAAATAATACATAGCCTACTAAAAAGGTGTCTTCACTTTTAATTACTTGTGGACCTTGTTCATATTTTATTGTTGCCAATTCGCTTAAAGGAACTGGACTGCCTTTTTCTACTGGTACATAAATCTGTTTTAAGTCGGTTGGATTAGCTCTTAACTCTCTTGGGTATCGAACACGTACACCATAACGCTCTCTACCTTCAACGGTTTGGGTTAATACCATTCCGCCAACTGCAACTTTCAAAACGTTTTGAACCTCTTCAATGGTAACGCCATAACGTGCAATTTTTTCTCTATCAATATCAATTAACAAATAGGGTTTCCCTACGATACGGTCTGCAAAAACAGCTTCATCTTTTACACCTTCAGCTTGTTTCAAAATATCCTCTAACTGCACACCAAACGCTTCAATTTGTTTTAAATCTTGACCTTTTACCTTGATACCCATTGGCGCTCTCATTCCTGTTTGAAGCATTACCAATCTGGTTTCAATAGGTTGTAGCTTTGGTGCAGAGGTAACACCAGGCAATTTGGTGACTCTTACAATTTCATTCCAAATATCGTCTGGTGATTGTATTTCTGGTCGCCAATTTCTATAAAACTCACCATCATTATCTTCTATTAATTGAGAGTTTTTAATTACGCTCAAAGTAACATCTTTAGTATTATTTGGATTTGCGATGAATCGTCCATCTTTCAATTCAAACAAACCATCTTCATTTATTTTATAGCGTTGACGTTCTTCGTTTTCATTAAGCATATATTCTGGTTTGTACTGAATGATATTTTCATACATTGATAATGGCGCTGGGTCTAAAGCTGATTCTGTTCTTCCTGCCTTACCAACTACGGTTTCAATCTCTGGAATACTGGCTACTGCCATATCCAATTGCTGTAAAACACGTTTATTTTCTTCCACGCCAGAATGAGGCATCGAGGTTGGCATTAGTAGAAATGAGCCTTCATTTAATGAGGGCATAAACTCTTTGCCTGTATTTTTCATAATGAAAAATCCTGCAATGACAATAGCTGTTGGGACAGACAAAAAGAGCAACTTATTATCTAAACACCACTTTAAAATACGTGTGTAGTATTTTATAAATAATGAGAAAACACCTAATAAACCAAAGCAAATAACACTCACAAAAATGAGATTCCAAAAAATGCTTTTATCAATGCCTAATGGTCTCCAGTATTCTGCTAACAAGAATACAATAGCTGATACCGAAATAATGATATTGATAAGATTAGCTTGCTTGTCTGTTATCTTACTTTGAAGATTGAGAAATGCTGTAATCCCAAACGCAATTAAAATTAATCCTAACCAATATCCATAGACTATGGCTACGATTCCCAATGCTATTAAAACACCATTTAAAACATATTTAAAAGTGTTATTAATGCTTTTCTTTCGGAATAAAAATGCAGCGAAAGGCGGAATTAAAAATAGCGCTACAATTATAGAAGCTGTTAATGCAAAGGTTTTTGTGAAAGCCAATGGTCTGAATAGTTTTCCTTCTGCACCAATCATCGTAAATACAGGAATGAAACTAATAATGGTGGTCATTACTGCGGTTACGATTGCACCAGATACTTCGGCTGTTGCGTTGTAAACTACCGTGTTAATGGATTGTGTGCCATCATCTTCATCTAAATGTCGAATTATATTTTCTGATAGTATAACACCAACATCGACCATTGTACCAATAGCAATAGCAATACCAGATAATGCGACAATATTAGCATCGACACCAAAGAGTTTCATCGCTATAAATACCATTAAAACTGCTACTGGCAGTAGTCCAGAAATTAATACGGACGCTCGAAGATTAAACACCATTATGATTATAACCAAAATGGTAATCAATATTTCAAGAGTTAAGGCTTCATTGAGTGTACCTAAAGTTTCTTGAATTAATTCTGTTCTGTCATAAAAGGGTACTATGGTTACTTGGGAAGTTCTACCATCCGCCAATACCTTTGAAGGTAATCCTGTACTTAATTCATTAATTTTTTCTTTTACGTTATTGATGACTTCCATTGGATTTGCACCATAACGAGCAACCACAACAGCACCAACAACTTCTGCACCTTCCTTATCTAAAAGCCCTCTACGTGTTGCAGGACCTAAAGAGACTTTTCCAATATCTTTTATTCTGATTGATGTATAGTCTTCGGAAGTGACTACCGCATTTTCGATGTCTGAAATGGATTTCACATAACCCAAACCACGCACTAAATATTCGGCTTGGTTAATTTCCAAAGTTTGTGCACCAATATCTTTATTGCTTTCCTTAACCGCTTTTACAACGTGATGCAATCCAATATTATACTGACGCATTAGTTCTGGATTTACATCCACTTGATATTCTTGAACATAGCCACCAATAGAAGCAACCTCTGAAACACCACTTGCAGAGGACAACGCATACTTTACATAGTAATCCTGAATACTTCGTAATTCCTGTAAATCCCAACCACCAGTTACATTACCGTTTTCATCACGACCTTCAAGCGTGTACCAAAATATTTGTCCTAATCCTGTGGCATCTGGACCCAATGCAGGATTAACACCTTCGGGTAATAAACCACTTGGTAAGGAATTAAGTTTTTCGAGAATACGACTTCTACTCCAGTAAAATTCTATGTCTTCTTCAAAAATGATATAGATACTTGAAAAGCCGAACATAGAAGAACTACGGATCGTTTTTACCCCAGGAATTCCTAGCAAGGACGTCGTTAATGGGTACGTAATTTGATCTTCAATATCTTGTGGTGAACGACCATCCCATTTAGTAAATACTATTTGTTGGTTTTCACCTATATCTGGTATGGCATCTACAGCAACAGGATTGCTTGGTAAGAATCCTGTATCCCAATTGAAAGGTGCGTTGACTGTTCCCCAACCTATAAAGAGAACTAATAATAAAACTGCTACGAGTTTATTTTCTATTAAAAATTTGATGCTTTTATTTAGCATTGGCTTTGATAATTAAACAATTAGACATTGGTGTTTGAAAAACACCGAATACAGCAAATTATCCTTACGACATTGCAGTCATAGGATAAAAGAGTCTATTGTTTAAAAATCAAATTAAGTATGTCTCGTCAATCTTGTAGAGTTGCCTGACGACGAGTGGCGGTTTATATTCTTCGTAAGTAGATACATTATTGTCTAAACCTTCAAAAAGGTTAATAAAAGTATAAACAAATGAAGCGATGAATACCTGTTGCTCAAATGAGATTTTGTCAACTTGCAATTGTAATTCGTCTTGACCTTCAATTGCTAATTGTTCATCATCACAACAATTTTTCTTGGTAATAGAACATCCTTCGGTTGAAGGCTTTTCCATTTCCATTCCGCACCCTTTGGCTTTTTGAAAGATAGCAGTTTCTACTAAAGTATCTCCACAATAATGCATATTCACAGTAAATGACATTGTAGAGCATAACACTACAAAAGCCATTGCTAAAGACATTATTTTATGGAAAAACTGCTTCATATTGATTGCGAAGTTACGAAATTTTAACAACTATTGATTTTGTTTAACAGAAGTTTAATTGAATAATCTGCTTAATCCCAACTCATTCGTTGTAATCTAACTGCATTTAAAATTGCTAATAATGCTACTCCTACATCTGCAAAAACTGCTTCCCACATTGTGGCTAAACCACCTGCTCCTAATATCAATACAATAACTTTAACTCCAAACGCTAAAATGATATTCTGCCAAACAATTTTTCTTGTAGAACGACTTATTTTAATGGCTCTAACTACTTTTGAAGGCTGGTCTGTTTGAATTATAACGTCTGCTGTTTCAATAGCTACATCACTACCTAAACCACCCATTGCAATACCAACGTTACTCGCTGCTAAAACTGGTGCATCGTTAATACCATCACCTATAAAGGCTATTTTGTTTTCAGGATTTTTCTTTAAAATTTCAACTTCGTTTAATTTATCTTCTGGTAGTAAACCACCTTTAGCATTTTCGATATTCAACTCTTTAGCGACTTGTTGCGTAATGGAATCTTTATCACCGGAAAGCATCATAATATTTTTAATGCCTACTTTGTGTAATTCTGTAATAGTTTCTTTTGCATCCTCTTTTAATTCATCCGCTATTACTACATAACCTGCAAATTGATTATCGATTGCAACTAATACTATAGATTCTACAATAGTTTCCGTTTCACTTGGAATATCAATACTATTGGTAGTCATCAAGGCTTTGTTACCTACTAAAACAGTTTTATCGTTTACTATACCTTTTAATCCTTTACCAGCAATTTCAGAAACTTCTTTTGCTTCATAGCTATTTTCAGTTCCTTTATATACCATTATGGCTTTAGCTATTGGATGCGTGGATTGTTCTTCCATCGCCATTAAATATTGCATAAATTCGGTTTCTTTCCAACCGATTGCTTTTACTTCTTTGATTTTAAAAACACCTTTGGTAACGGTTCCTGTTTTGTCCATTACCAAAGTATTTATCTTGGTCATTGCATCTAAAAATGAAGCACCTTTAAATAAAATTCCATTTTTTGAAGCTGCTCCCAAACCACCGAAATAACCTAATGGTATTGAAATCACTAACGCACAAGGACAAGATATTACCAAGAAAATTAATGCTCTGTATAACCAATCTCTAAATACATAATCATCTACAAAAAAGTAAGGTATAAAAGTAACACCAATAGCTAAAAACACTACAATTGGTGTGTAGATACGAGCAAACTGTCTGATAAACAATTCTGTTTTAGACTTACGAGCTGTTGCATTTTGAACCAAGTCTAATATTCTCGCAATAGAACTATCTTCAAAGATGTTGGTTACCTCAACTTCAATAACGCTTTCTAAATTAATACTACCTGCATAAACCTTTGCATCTTTCTGAATAGAATCTGGTTTGCTTTCTCCTGTTAATGCTGCGGTGTTTAGAGATGCTTTTTCGGATAATAAAATACCATCCAATGGAATTTTTTCACCTACTCGAATTTGTATTTTCTCGCCAATATTTACAGCTTCGGGCGATACACTTATATAATCACCATCACGAAATACATTGGCTTCTTTTGGCCTAACATCTAATAAGGCTTTAATATTTCCTTTTGCTCTATTAACTGCTGCGTTTTGAAATAATTCTCCTACTGCATAAAATAGCATTACTGCCACACCTTCAGGATATTCACCAATGATAAACGCACCAATGGTGGCAATAGACATTAAAAAGAACTCGGTAAAAACATCGCCTTTTATAAGACTTTTCCATCCTTCTTTAATTACAGGAAACCCAACTGGAATATATGCTAAAGTGTACCAAACTACTCGAATCCATCCTTCAAATTGAGGAATGGCATCAAAATAATCTACAGCAATTCCTACGATTAGCATCACAAAACTTATAAGTGCTGGAATGTATGTTTTGAATGCACTTCCATTTCCGTGGTCGTGACCATCATCGTGAGAATGTTGTTCTTCTGAATTTGGTTTTAAATCTCTTAAATTGACTTTCTTTTTTTTCATCAAGTTAGTTTTAACAACAACTTTTATTTTCTTGAATTGGTGGACAGGGAACTGTTCCATAAGAACAATACACACAACAATCACCTTCGTTTGGTTTTAGAACCGTTTTACAATGCTCACACTCGTAGAAGAATTGACAAGCATTTGTTGGCATATCTTCTACTTTTTTATGTCCGCAGTTAGGGCAAGTGATTTCCGATTTTAATATGGTTTTCATTAATTTTCTTTTTTGTTAGTTACTTTATAACCTGTTGCGTTAATTGCTTTCTCAATCTCCAATTCATTGGTTTTAGTTTCGTCAAACTCAATGATTGCGTTACCATTTTCGTATGATGTTTTTGAGTTTACAATTCCGTTAAGTTTATTTACTTCGTGGTTAACGTGTGCTTCACAACTGGCACAAGTCATTCCACTTATTTTATACTCTATTGTTTTTATATTTGATTTATCAACTATTATGATTTGTTTTTCGGTTTTTGGATATAACATACTTGAGTAGTATGGGAAAGCCAACATCACAATTGCAAAAGCTGTTACAATGCCTAAAAAGGTTTTTGACTGCATAAATTTTGGTTCTTTATCCGTTTCACATTCACAGTCGATTTCTTTTTCTGGTTTTAATTTTTGATACCAAGCAAAGAGAAGAACTAATATAGTTAGCCCTATTAAGTAAGGTCTAAATGGTTCTATCCAAGAAAAAGTTGAAGCTACACCACTTGTTCCTGCAATTAATGCCAAAACAGGTGTGATGCAACACAATGAAGCTGTGATTGCTGTTAGGATACTTGTAACCGCTAATTTATTTTTCATTCTATATCTAATAATTTTTCAATGTCTTTTGGAATAGGCATACGTTTTAATGGTGGTACGTTTGCGCCACCAGTATTACCAAGTGGAACGTGATTTATAAATGATTTCCAGCCACCCACAAACAACCTAACTATTTGACCTATTACTTCTTTAGTATCTTTTTGTCTAAATCCAAATTTTAGCATTAGCCAATGTGAATAGGTATGTTCTATAGGATAAGACTGTCCTATTATATGACTACGCTCTAAATGAAACCAAGCATAACCAAACTGTTTATTTTCTAAACATAAACTGTATTGTTTTATTTCTTCGTTATAAGCCTGTTTAAGATGTTTAGGTATTTTAGTATTAAACTTCATATCCACTAATTTTGGATAAAAGTAATTTAATAGTAAGTGCAATGGAAGTGCATTTGTTATCCACTACACTTATCACATATACCTTTTACAACCAAGTTTACATTTTCCGAAACAAAGCCATCAGGCACTTTAATTTGAGGGATTTTATGGTTTGTTAAGCAAATGGTTTCATTGCAATTGTTACAATGGAAGTGTAAGTGTAAATCTGTTTTTATATCACAACTACAACCTTGTTCACACAATGCATATTTAGTAATTCCTGTGCCATCATCAATTTGATGTACAATATCCTTTTCTTCAAAAGTTTTAATAGTTCTGTATAAGGTAGTTCTATCTGCTTTTTCAAAAGCATTTTCAATGTCACTCAATGTTACTGCTATCTCTTTTTCTGCAAGAAACTTATATATAAGCAAACGCATTGCCGTTATGCGAATATCTTTTGACTCTAATAATTGTTCTATTGTTTCCATAATTAATCGTGGTGTTCGTTTCCAAATGGTTTAATAATAAGTCCTACACTAAATATAAAACCATCTGTTGGCGCATATATTTCTGGGAAAACAGGATTTTCGTGAGGTGGTAAAACCAAAGGTGAAAACCTGCTTTGTCTTCTATCTGTAAAGTTTTCAAAATTTACAAATACACTTCCTAATTTAAAGTTACGCATAACCAATAAGCCCATAGTTACAAAGTCTGTAGTCTCTGTTCCATTAGATAAAAACTGTTTGCCTGTATAAAAGGTTTCGTAACCAATTCGCCATTTTTCAGATTCGTACATTAATACACTACCTGCGTTGTGCTTTGCGGTTAATGGCTTCTGTGGATTACCAGGTAAATAATTTAGTTTAGTATCAATAAGCGCATAGTTTAAAAACCATCTAAAGTCTTTGTATGTAAATTTTATATTTGTTTCTGCTCCTTTACTAAATATTTCATCTGTTGCATTTTCAAACTGAAATAATCCATTATCTGTTGAATTTAAAAGCAATCCATCATTTATTGCAGTCACATAGAATAATTGATTTATAGAAAAACCAATCTCATCAGATAAACGTGTTTGATAATTCAAATCAAAATTAACACCATAAGAACGTTCTGCATCTACTGTAGACTTATTTATTGCAAGCACATTTTCAAAATTGATATATTCTGCTTCCTCTGTAAAAATATCTGGAATCTTATACCCTAAACCTCCACCAATTCTACTTGAAAATCCACTATTATTTTTATAGAGTAGTGAAATTCTTGGAAGTGGAAAGAAACCGAAATCAGTATTATAATCTGCTCTTAATCCAGTTTCCAATATCCAATTATCTGATATGTCGAAGATATTATTTGCAAATGCTCCAAAGGTTACATCTTTTTGGTCTCGCTGTAATGGTGCGTTATCATTTTCATCGAAATTTGAGGTATATAGATTAGCTCCAACTATCCAATCCGTTTTTTCTGATGCTGTATTATATGTGATTTCAGTAAAAGTATTTGTTTGTTTGCCATCAAAATTAAAATCAGGAACTGTTAAATTTCTATCGAAAAAAGAGACACTATTTTTAAATTCTAATGAACTTATAGAATCTAATTGAGTTTGATATACCAATTGACTGCTTAATCGTTTTGAATTGTTCTCTTCTGTGTATTGATGAATACCATCTTCACCATTTTCAATTTTGGTAATATCTCCGCCAATTCTATCATCATACGTTCCGTTTAATCCAAACCAAAGTGTTGTTTTATCTGATGGATAATAAAACAATTTAGGATTAAATGAAATTGATGTTGTTTTTGGTAAATTACTAAAACCATCATCTTCTGGGTCATACGCTTTTTGATAGTGACCAGAGCCGTAAAGTGAAACACCGAATTTTTCATTTCGTTTGCTATAAAACACATTGGCTGTACTTCCTAATGCTTGTGTCTGCGTGAGCATTATGTCTAATGCAGGTTCTTCGTCTGGTGTTTTAGATACCATATTTACTAATCCTGCAATAGCACCTCCACCGTAAAGTGTTGATGAACTTCCTTTAATAATCTCAAATTGTTGTAAGTCTAAAGGTGGTATTTGTAAAATACTTAATCCACTTGAAAAACCACCATATAATGGAAACCCATCTCTTAAAAGCTGTGTGTATCTACCATCCAATCCTTGAATACGAATATTGGTACTCCCACTACTTAATGATGTTTGTTGCATCTGTATTCCTGTACTTTCACGAAGCACCATAGAAATATTAGTAGGGTTCATTATTGCTTTTTCTCCTAATTCCTCTGCACCGATAAACTCGATACGTGTAGGTATTTTTCTTACGGTTCTCGTACTTCTTGTAGATTGCAATACTACTGCATCTAATTGATTGCCACCCTCTTTTAGTTTAAACATTAATTCATTATTACTTGGAATTTGAATTGTTGTCTCAAATGTTTCAAAACCTAAAAAGGAAATTATTATTTGATGCTGACCGTCTGGTATTTCTGTAAATTCTGCAATACCATCAAAATTAGTTACAGCACCTTTTTCTAATGCTTCAAAGTAAACCGTAGCACCCATTAAAGGCTCGTTTTCAGCTTCTGTTAGGACTTTAATTTGTATGTCTGATGTTTGTGCCTGTAACGATAGGCAAAGTATTAAAATGAGCTTTATGCTCAATATGTATTTATTCATTGAAATAAAATTGTAATTAACTAAATAATTGATTTAAAATCGTGTTGTTTTAGCTTATTACTTGTGGCGGTTGCCAAATGTTGGAAAGGAAATTAAACCTATAAATAGGCTGATATGTAGAAATTAACTCCGTTGAAATTTCAATATTGAGTTTTAAATTAAATGTCTTGATTGGTTCGTAAGTAATGGACATACCGCAACAATTACAAATACAAGTGACAGGACAAGAATCGTCACTATCTTCTTGGTGGTTGTGATTAACACCTATTTCGTCTTGATGTTGGTCTTCTATATTTTGACCATCAGAACAAGGCTTTGCTGAAAGCAATAGTATTATTAAGGATAATATGATTGTTACAAATTTCACAATTACAAAGATAAAAATTTAATGATGCAATGGTTGTGCAAATTAATTACAAAAACCATAACGCATCTTTAGCATCATCTGGAACGCCATTATTAAAACGCGGTGCTATTTGTGCTACCATTTCAGGATATTTTATGGTGATTGGTACATTTTGTTGTCGAAGTGATTTCCAATACAGTCTGCTAAACTGATACACTTGCGTTAATAATTCTAACACTACATCTGCATCTTCAAAAGCATCTTCATCTGGACTGCTTACCTTAATTTTTATTGGAAATGGATAACCATCTGTATCTGAATAAAAACGGTCACTTGGATAGCGTGCATTGTTGAACAATAGGAATTGATTTTCGCTAATACGTATGTATGTGCCACTTACAGGCATTAACTTTTTACCCCAATTGAGGTCGTAAGCAATAATATCTTCTGCTTCTGTTGGCATACCTTTTAAGCCTAATTCTGTAGCCACTGCTCCCTCATTCATACATCCACCTTCTGTGAGATCAAGCATTTCACTATGCTGGATAAGTGGTAGATTAAACATTTTGCTATATTCAAATGCTCTGCGCATTAATTCATTATTCATAACGGGACGCCCATCATCTGAGAACGCTATCGCCCCAGCATTCTTTAGATCACCCATTTCCGACAAACTTTCCCCAGCTAGCTTTTTCGTAATAGCAGCAATGGCATAGACATTCACAAGGCCTTCAGACTTTGCTAGAGATAGAATATGTTCTGTGACTGCTCTTGTGTCATTTACGGGGTTTGTATTTGGCATGATTGCCACAGAAGTAAAGCCACCAGCTGCAGCGGATTCGCACCCCGTTTTAATAGTTTCTTTATACTCGTTAATAAGTGATCTCATTAACCTTAAGTCAAATGGAGAAATCTTATGAGAAGATCAGCATCAGAAGTTATTCGTAATCTTGAGTCAAGAATCGCTCGTCTTGAAAGACAAGCTGACGAAGGACCCTCAATGGAACTAACCCACTTTGTTGAAAGTGACTTAGAAGATATTGGTCTTGAGTTCATTGAGATGCAATCTGCAAAGGCTTGTAAAACAGGTGGCTATTGCTACCTCATCACCGATGAAGAGTCAGACGCTTGTGCTATCATTTCAGAAGATGGTCGTGGCAATCAAGAAGTTATCAGCTCACATAATAACCTCAGAAGCTGTGAGAGAGAGTTTAATAGTCTAACCACAGGTAGAGAACTACTTTAACGGTCTTTAATCTTGTTCGTAAAGATCATCTCAGCCATGAGGGAATACGCTTAGTGTACTTGTCTGCTAACTTAGAAGCACACCAAGCGTTTGGTTTGACCTCTACGCTATCGTAGCCATACCCTCGCACCATAGCGACAAGAGAACGAGAGAATCTACCTGTTCTGTGGCTTGTATTCTCGTTGCTAACATCTAGGTGGATAGAGATGTTAGCATGGGGTATGATTTCTCTTATGCTACAGGCTAAGTCGATAGTGGTTTGTGTTTCACAGAAGATACGCTCATAAAGGTTATGATGTATTGGTCTTTTTCGGTGTTCAGTGTAGAAGTATCGACAATGGTACTCTTTATTGTCGCTGAGAACTGCGATAGCCGATACTAGAAAAGTACCTGTGTTGAAAGGTTGGCTATCAGTTCCTAAAATAATCTCGTGTCCATATCGAGAGGATTCTTTTAGGAACTGGACGATACTGTCGTACTCT
>UPTG01002532.1_pt1 | contig 12449 bp, 9 predicted proteins | sample 2160121 | NCBI WGS metagenome assembly UPTG01 (sample SAMN06266255, study PRJEB28933) | marine metagenome | isolation source: Columbia River Estuary | place: USA:Columbia River Estuary, USA | collected 2014-07-27 | reverse complement strand
AGTCCTTTACGTGCACCGTGGGTAGAAATAAAGTATTCTAAAATGGAAAGACCTTCCTTAAAGTTAGAAAGAATTGGGTTTTCAATAATTTCTCCTCCTCCACTATTAGATTTTTTAGGCTTAGCCATCAAACCACGCATACCAGTTAACTGACGAATCTGTTCTTTAGATCCACGTGCTCCAGAATCAAGCATCATATACACAGAGTTAAATCCTTGTTGATCTTCGCGTATACGCTTCATAGATAACTCGGTTAATCCTGCATTGGTTGCTGTCCAGATATCAATAACTTGGTTGTAACGTTCGTTTTGAGTAATAAGACCCATGTTGTAGTTTGCTCTAATAGCATCTACTTTTTCATTGGCCTGATCAATCATTGTGTACTTTTCTGCTGGAATAATAATATCTCCAAGTGAGAATGATAATCCTCCCTCAAATGCAAACTTATACCCTAAAGTTTTAATTGCATCCAAGAAATCTGCAGTTGCAGGCACACTAGTTTTAGCCAAAATACCACCAATAATATCTCTAAGAGATTTTTTGGTTAATACTTCGTTTATATAACCAGCTGCTTCAGGTACATTTTGATTAAATATTACTCTACCTAAAGTAGTTTCAATAATTTGGTAAACTAGTTCACCAGCTTCATTGAAATCTTTAGTTCTAATTTTTATTTGAGCATTCAAATCAACCATCTTCTCATTGTAAGCAATTACTGCTTCTTCTGCTGAGTAGAAAGTTAATCCTTCTCCTTTTACCTTCACCTCTTTTGTTGAAAGGCGTAATTTGGTCATATAATAAAGACCCAATACCATATCTTGAGAAGGTACTGCAACTGGAGCACCGTTTGCAGGATTCAGTATATTATGTGAAGCCAACATCAATAGTTGTGCTTCCAATATCGCTTCTGGTCCAAGTGGAAGGTGAACTGCCATTTGATCTCCATCAAAATCGGCGTTAAAGGCCGTACATACTAATGGGTGTAACTGGATTGCTTTTCCTTCAATTAACTTTGGCTGAAACGCCTGAATACCTAAACGGTGAAGCGTAGGCGCACGGTTTAGTAATACTGGATGTCCTTTTAAGACATTCTCCAAGATATCCCAAACAACAGGCTCCTTTTTCTCTATAATTTTCTTTGCAGATTTTACAGTCTTAACAATACCTCTTTCTATCAACTTACGTATCACGAAAGGCTTGTATAATTCTGCAGCCATACCTTTTGGCAATCCACATTCAAATAATTTTAATTCTGGTCCTACAACAATTACAGAACGTGCAGAATAATCAACACGCTTCCCTAACAGGTTTTGACGGAAACGCCCTTGCTTTCCTTTCAATGAATCTGAAAGAGACTTTAATGGACGGTTACTATCTGTTTTTACTGCAGATGATTTACGTGTGTTGTCAAACAATGAATCTACAGATTCTTGCAACATACGTTTTTCATTACGCAGAATTACCTCTGGTGCTTTAATCTCCATCAAACGCTTCAAACGATTGTTTCTGATAATTACACGACGGTATAAATCATTTAAATCTGAGGTTGCGAAACGACCTCCATCTAGTGGCACTAGTGGACGCAATTCTGGCGGTATGATTGGAATCACTTTCATGATCATCCAAGCCGCTTTATTCTCACGAGTTTTGTTTGCATCACGCAGAGCTTCCACAACTTGGAGTCTCTTTAGAGCCTCTGTTTTACGTTGCTTAGAAGTTTCGTTGTTTGCTTTATGACGCAACTCGAAAGACAATGCATGAAGATCAATTAGATTTAACAAATCAATCAAACACTCTGCACCCATCTTAGCGATGAATTTGTTTGGATCTGAATCCTCTAAGTATTGATTCTCTTGAGGAATTGTCTCTAAAATTGTTAGATACTCTTCTTCTGTTAAGAAATCCAATTTCTGAACAGATTCTCCCTCTTCGTTTTTGGCAATACCTGGTTGGATAACTACGTAACGCTCATAGTATATAATCATATCCAACTTCTTTGATGGTAATCCAAGAAGGTATCCTATTTTGTTTGGTAAACTACGGAAATACCAGATATGAGCAACAGGCACCACCAAATTGATGTGTCCTACTCTATCACGACGTACTTTCTTTTCTGTTACCTCTACACCACAACGATCACAAACGATCCCTTTGTAGCGAATTCTTTTATATTTTCCACAAGCACACTCGTAGTCCTTTACAGGTCCAAAAATACGCTCACAAAACAAACCATCACGCTCTGGTTTGTGCGTACGGTAGTTAATTGTTTCTGGTTTCAACACCTCACCTCTAGACTCTCCAAGGATTGCCTCTGGTGAAGCCAGTCCAATAGAAATCTTATTGAATTTTGGTGGTGCTTGTTCTTTATTATTTCTTGCCATAATGCTGTAAAATAAAATTTAAAACTATTGATTTGGAAACGACTGTTTCCGGAGAAAAACTAATTATTTCCCGCGCCCTAGCGCGGGAATATAATTTATTCTTCTAGCCTGATGTCTAATCCAAGACCTTTTAGCTCGTGCATTAACACGTTAAAAGATTCTGGAAGACCCGGTTCTGGCATTGCCTCACCCTTAACGATACTCTCGTAAGTTTTAGCTCTACCAATCACATCATCAGACTTTACTGTCAATATTTCACGTAAAGTACTTGATGCTCCATATGCTTCAAGTGCCCATACTTCCATCTCTCCAAAACGCTGACCCCCAAATTGAGCTTTACCACCCAATGGTTGTTGTGTAATTAGTGAGTATGGTCCTATAGAACGTGCATGCATCTTGTCATCAACCATATGTCCTAGTTTCAACATATAAATCACACCAACAGTTGCTGGTTGATCGAAACGTTGTCCAGTTCCACCGTCATAAAGGTAGGTATGTCCAAATCTTGGAATTCCAGCCTCATCAGTTAGCTCGTTGATTTGATCTAGTGTTGCACCATCAAAAATTGGAGTTGCATACTTGCGACCTAATTTTTGACCAGCCCATCCTAAAACGGTTTCATATATTTGACCAATGTTCATACGAGACGGTACTCCAAGTGGATTCAATACGATATCTACCGGAGATCCATCTTCTAAAAATGGCATATCCTCATCTCTTACAATACGAGCTACAATACCTTTGTTACCGTGACGTCCTGCCATCTTATCACCCACTTTTAACTTACGTTTTTTAGCAACATAAATTTTAGCAAGTTTTAAAATTCCTGCAGGAAGTTCATCTCCAACAGAGATCGTAAACTTCTCACGACGCAAGTTTCCTTGCAGGTCGTTTTCTTTGATACGGTAGTTGTGCATGAGGTCTGCAACCATTTCATTGGTTTCATCATCTGTTGCCCAAACTCCTCCAACCAAATGCGTATAGTCATCTACAGCATTTAACATCTTGAGTGTATACTTTTTACCTTTTGGAAAGACAACTTCACCAAGATCGTTTGTAACGCCTTGGGCAGTTTTACCTCCAACAATTGTAAATAGTTTTTCAACCAATACCTCTTTAAGAGAGTCAAATTTTCCGTCATACTTCACCTCAAGTGCCGCAATGTCTTCTTTATCTTTAGCTCTTTTACGCTTATCTTTTACCGCACGGGCAAATAATTTTTTATTGATAACAACACCATGTAATGATGGAGATGCTTTTAAAGAAGCATCTTTTACATCACCTGCTTTATCACCAAAGATGGCACGTAATAATTTTTCTTCAGGGGTAGGATCACTTTCTCCTTTAGGAGTAATCTTACCAATAAGAATATCACCAGGCTTTACTTCAGCACCAATTCTAATCATTCCGTTTTCATCAAGGTCTTTAGTGGCCTCTTCTGAAACGTTAGGAATATCATTTGTTAGTTCTTCGTTTCCTAGTTTTGTATCTCTAACTTCTAGTGAATACTCATCGATATGAATAGAGGTAAAGATATCTTCACGCACTACTCTTTCTGAAATTACAATGGCATCCTCAAAGTTATAACCTTTCCAAGGCATAAAGGCAACCTTCATGTTACGTCCTAGTGCAAGCTCACCTTTTTCTGTAGCGTACCCTTGGCATAATACTTGACCTTTTAATACTCTATCACCTTGTCTAACAATAGGCTTTAGGTTTATAGAGGTACCTTGATTTGTTTTTCTAAACTTGATTAATTGGTATGTTTTGCTATCACTATCGAAACTTACCATTCCATCTTTTTCAGATCGGTCATACTTAATAGTAACTTCATTTGCATCTACATACTCAACAGTTCCATCTCCCTCTGCATTGATAAGCACACGAGAATCTGAAGCCACTTGACGTTCTAGTCCAGTTCCTACAATTGGCGAATCTGCGATTAATAAAGGTACTGCTTGACGCATCATGTTAGACCCCATCAAAGCACGGTTGGCATCATCATGTTCCAAAAATGGAATCAATGATGCAGAAATTGATGCAATTTGGTTTGGCGCAACATCAGCATAATTAATCTGTGTTGGTTCTACCACAGGGAAATCACCTTCTTCACGGGCAATTACTCTGTCTGTATCAATTTGTCCACTAGCTTTTAAAGGAATGTTTGCCTGTGCAATCATTTGTCCTTCTTCTTCTTCAGCTGAAAGGTATTTTGGAGTTGTCTTAAGATCAATAACACCATCTGTTACCTTACGATACGGTGTTTCAATAAATCCTAAATTGTTCACTTTTGCATATACTGCCAAAGATGAAATAAGTCCAATGTTTGGCCCTTCAGGAGTTTCAATAGGACATAATCTTCCGTAGTGAGTGTAATGTACATCACGTACTTCAAATCCTGCTCTTTCTCTTGATAAACCACCTGGCCCAAGTGCAGATAACCTACGTTTGTGGGTAATCTCTGCCAGTGGGTTTGTTTGGTCCATAAACTGTGATAGTTGATTCGTTCCGAAGAAAGAATTAATCACAGAAGACAAGGTCTTGGCGTTAATTAAATCAATAGGTGTAAACACCTCATTGTCACGCACATTCATTCTTTCACGAATGGTACGAGCCATACGAGCTAAACCAACACCAAACTGAGAAGATAATTGCTCACCTACGGTACGTACACGACGGTTAGATAAGTGATCAATATCATCAATCTCTGCTTTAGAGTTAATAAGCTCAATTAAATACTTAACAATGGTTATGATATCTTCTTTGGTAAGCACTTGCTTGTCCATTGCAATATCAAGACCCAATTTTTTATTCATACGGTAACGTCCTACCTCACCAAGGTTGTATCTCTGGTCAGAGAAAAACAACTTGTTGATAATACCACGAGCGGTCTCCTCATCTGGCGGTTCAGCGTTACGCAGTTGTCTATAGATATGTTCTACGGCTTCTTTTTCAGAATTCGTAGGATCTTTCTGTAACGTGTTGTGGATAATTGCATAATCTGCAAGGTGGTTATCCTCTTTGTGCAATAAAATGGTTTTAGAACCAGAATCTATAATCTCTTCGATGTGCTCTTTTTCAAGAACAGTATCGCGATCTAAGATAATTTCATTACGCTCTATAGATACAACTTCACCTGTATCTTCATCTACGAAATCTTCATGCCAAGTTTTCAGCACACGTGCTGCTAACTTACGACCTAAGTATTTTTTTAATCCAGTTTTAGAAGCTTTAACCTCTTCTGCAAGATCAAATATCTCAAGGATATCTTTATCTCTCTCAAAACCAATAGCTCTAAAGAGGGTTGTAACTGGTAATTTTTTCTTTCTATCGATATATGCGTACATAACGCTATTGATATCGGTAGCAAATTCGATCCAAGAACCTTTAAAAGGAATTACTCTGGCCGAATATAGTTTTGTTCCATTAGCATGGAATGATTGTCCAAAGAATACCCCTGGAGAACGGTGTAGTTGAGAAACAACAATACGCTCTGCTCCATTGATACAAAAAGTACCAGAAGGAGTCATGTAAGGAATAGTACCTAGGTATACATCCTGTACAATTGTTTCAAAATCTTCGTGCTCTGGATCTGTACAATACAGTTTTAAACGCGCTTTTAAGGGCACACTGTAAGTAAGACCACGCTCAATACACTCTTGAATTGAATATCTTGGTGGATCTACAAAATAATCTAAAAACTCTAACACGAACTGGTTACGAGTATCTGTAATGGGGAAATTCTCCAAAAAGGTTTTGTATAATCCTTCTTGGCCTCTTTCTTCTGATTTGGTTTCCAATTGGAAAAAATCCTGGAAGGATTTGATCTGGATGTCCAAAAAGTCCGGGTAATCGGGCTTATTTTGAACAGAAGAAAAATTCAATCTTTCAGTTAACATTGCTGACATCTATGGACGGAATTTAGTTAAACAAGTTATGATGTGTATACTCAAAAATATAGGAACCTTTATATACACAAAATGGTTTAGGTCTTTCCGCGATAAACGGAAGACCTAAACCTTAAGGTTTGGAGTTAGAAAAGCTTACTTAAGCTCAACCTCTGCTCCAGCTTCTTCTAATTGAGCTTTAAGCGCTTCAGCTTCGTCTTTAGACACACCCTCTTTAATTGGAGATGGTGCATTATCAACTAATCCTTTTGCGTCTTTAAGACCAGCACCAGTTAATTCTTTAACTAGTTTTACTACCGCTAATTTTGCTCCACCAGCTGCCGTAAGAATTACGTCAAACTCAGTTTGCTCATCAGCAGCTTCTGCGCCACCAGCTCCACCAGCAGCAACAGCTACAGCTGCAGCAGCAGGCTCGATACCGTACTCATCTTTTAATATAGTAGCTAATTCATTAACCTCTTTTACGGTTAAGTTAACTAATTGTTCTGCGAAATCTTTTAAATCTGCCATTTTCTATCGTTTTTAAAAATTGTAATTTATTGTTTGTAATTTAATTAGTGCATTGTATTGATTATCCTTCTCTTTCAGAAAGTGTTTTAACAATACCTGAAAGTGTATTTCCACCACTCTTAAGAGCAGAAATAACATTTTTAGCAGGTGATTGTAATAACCCGATAATATCTCCAATAACCTCTTCTTTAGATTTGATGTTAACTAGATTGTCTAGTTGATCATCTCCAATGTAGATAGCCTCTTCAATATAAGCTCCTTTAAGTAAAGGCTTTTCAGATTTTTTTCTGAAGTCCTTTATGATCTTAGCAGGTGCATTTCCTGTTTCTGAAAATAATAAAGATGTGTTTCCTTTTAAGATGGTTGGCAAATCGCCAAAATCTTTATCAGAACTCTCCATTGCTTTTGCAAGCAATGTATTTTTAACTACTGCCAACTTCACACCTGCTTTATAGCAAGCACGACGTAAGTTTGATGTTTTACCAGCATCCAACCCAGAAATATCTGCTAAATAAATAGTAGTGTTTTCTGTAAGCTGTGCAGTTAACGTTTCAATCACTTGTGATTTTTCTTGTCTTGTCATAAGTCTGTGTTTTACTGCTCAGTGAAACCTTTTGTATCAATCTCGATACTTGGGCTCATTGTGCTGGACATGAATATACTTTTAATATAAACACCCTTAGCCGCTTGAGGCTTCAGTTTTACCAACGTAGTTAATAATTCTCTTGCGTTTCCTGCAATATTAGCTGCATCAAAAGATGCTTTTCCTATTGCTGCATGAATAATACCAGTCTTCTCAACTTTAAAGTCAATCTTACCACCTTTCACGTCTTTAACCGCTTTAGCAACGTCCATGGTCACTGTACCAGTCTTTGGGTTTGGCATAAGACCACGAGGCCCTAATACACGTCCTAAAGGACCTAATTTACCCATTACACTTGGCATAGTTACAATTACGTCAACATCTGTCCAACCTCCTTTAATCTTATCGAGGTACTCATCTAATCCAACAAAGTCTGCTCCGGCAGCTGTAGCTTCAGCTTCCTTATCTGGAGTAACTAAGGCTAACACCTTCACATCTTTACCTGTACCGTGAGGTAAGGTAACAACGCCTCTAACCATTTGGTTTGCTTTACGTGGGTCTACATTAAGACGCACAGCAAGGTCCACAGATGGATCAAAGTTTGTGTTGGAGATTTCTTTTATTAAAGCTGAAGCTTCTGAAAGAGTGTAGGTTTTAGCCTCCACTTTCGCAGTATTCACTTTTTGCTTTTTAGTTAATCTTGCCATTTTATAGATTCTTTTTTATTATAAAGGTGCAGTACCTTTTGTTTTAATTCCCATTGAACGCGCAGTACCAGCTACCATTTTCATAGCAGACTCAATACTAAAAGCATTTAAATCGGGCATTTTGTCTTCTGCAATAACTCTAATTTGATCCCAAGAAATAGTCCCTACCTTCTTAACGTGTGGCTCACTAGATCCTTTTTTGACCTTGATTGCCTCAAGAATTTGTACAGCAGCTGGAGGAGTTTTAATAACAAAGTCAAAAGACTTGTCTTTATATACTGTAATCGCAACTGGCAATACTTTTCCTTGCTTATCTTGTGTTCTAGCATTAAACTGCTTACAGAACTCCATGATATTCACACCGGCAGCACCTAAAGCGGGTCCAACTGGTGGCGAGGGGTTAGCCGCACCTCCACGAACTTGCAATTTTACTACTTTACTGACTTCTTTTGCCATTTTCTGTTTTTAAAAAATTTGTCGATTTAGTTTAAAGTGGAAGCTTTAAATAAAACCTATAATATAGCGTGTAACAATTATTATACTTTTTCTACTTGCATGTAGCTTAGCTCTAATGGTGTTTTTCTTCCGAAAATCTTAACCATTACCTCTAGCTTGCGTTTTTCTTCATTGATCTTCTCAACAGTTCCATTGAATCCGTTGAAAGGTCCATCAACAACCTTTATCGTTTCACCAATAGTGAATGGAATATTTACATTCTCATCCTTCACAGAAAGCTCATCTACTTTTCCAAGTAACCTATTGACTTCACTTTGTCTTAATGGCACTGGCTCTCCTCCTTTAACTTCTCCTAGAAAACCAATTACTCCATTAATAGATCTTATAATGTGAGGTATTTCACCGGCAAGACTTGCTTGCACCATGATATAACCTGGAAAATAAACGCGCTCTTTGTTTGTTTTTTTTCCGTTACGTATCTGTATCACCTTTTCGGTAGGAACCAAAATATTTTCTATATAATCCTGAAGATTCAAACGTGTGATTTCAGACTCAATATAAGATTTGATTTTGTTTTCCTGCCCACTAACTGAACGGACTACATACCACTTTTTTGTACTTTTTGTTTCGGCCATGCTTATTATTTAATTAGCTCAAAGTAATAAGATATAACGCCACTAAAAACAGTATCAACACCCCAAACTACTAATGCCAATACTACAGAAAATGCAGCAACAATAACAGTAAGACGTTGCGCTTCAGACCAAGGCGTCCACGTTACGTGATTTTTTAATTCGTTATAAGACTCTTTAATATAGTTTACCATCTTTATAGGTATTTATTTTTTCTACTACTGAAATAATAAAATTTCAGTAAATGTGCACGGGATGGGAGACTCGAACTCACGACACCTGGTTTTGGAGACCAGTGCTCTACCAACTGAGCTAATCCCGTATGGATTATTGTGCTCAAAAGAGCTAAACCCGTTATAAAAGTCAAGGCGTCCCGAAAAAACGGAACACCTTTACTCTATATACTATAGACTATTTTTTAGTCTAAAATTTCAGTTACCTGACCTGCACCTACAGTTCTACCACCTTCACGGATAGCGAAACGTAAACCAATGCTCATTGCAATTGCAGATATTAGCTCAACATGGATAGTTAAGTTATCTCCAGGCATTACCATTTCAACTCCATCAGGAAGAGAAATGTTACCTGTTACATCAGTTGTACGAACGTAAAACTGTGGTCTGTAGTTGTTGTGGAATGGAGTGTGACGTCCACCTTCTTCTTTTTTAAGTACGTATACCTCAGCTTTAAACTTAGCATGTGGTGTTACAGATCCTGGCTTAACGATTACCATTCCTCTTGAGATCATTGATTTCTCAATTCCTCTTAAAAGAATACCTGCGTTATCTCCAGCTTCTCCTCTATCAAGAATTTGACGGAACATTTCAATACCTGTAATAGTAGAAGTTAATTTCTCAGCTCCCATACCGATGATCTCAACAGGATCTCCAGTGTTTGCGATACCAGTTTCGATACGACCTGTAGCTACAGTTCCACGACCAGTAATAGAAAATACATCTTCAATAGGCATCAAGAAAGGCTTATCTACCTCTCTAAGTGGCTCTTCGATCCATGTATCAACAGCTGCCATTAGTTCAATAACAGTATCAACCCATTTTTGCTCACCATTTAATGCACCAAGTGCAGAACCAGCGATTACAGGTCCATTATCACCATCATACTCGTAGAAAGATAAAAGATCTCTGATCTCCATCTCTACTAGTTCAAGTAATTCCTCATCATCAACCATATCTACTTTGTTCATAAATACAACGATACGTGGAATACCTACCTGACGTCCTAAAAGGATATGCTCACGTGTTTGTGGCATTGGTCCATCAGTTGCAGCAACAACTAGTATTGCTCCATCCATTTGTGCGGCACCCGTAACCATGTTCTTTACATAATCGGCGTGACCTGGACAGTCAACGTGTGCGTAGTGACGGTTAGCCGTCGCGTACTCAACGTGCGAAGAGTTAATTGTTATACCACGCTCTTTTTCTTCTGGAGCGTTGTCAATTTGATCAAAAGCTGATGCTTCTGAAAATCCAGCATCCGATAGTACCTTAGTAATCGCAGCTGTTAATGTTGTTTTACCGTGATCTACGTGTCCAATAGTACCTACATTAAGGTGTGGTTTCGAACGATCATATGTTGCCTTTGCCATTTTGTATTTAGTTTAACTTAGTTATATATTAGTGTTCAATTGTATTTATACTTATCTATTTTGAGCCAATGACGAGAATTGAACTCGTGACCTCTTCCTTACCAAGGAAACGCTCTACCCCTGAGCTACACCGGCTTTTGCTTGCTGGTCTCACGTCTGATTCAATAAAAAATCGAATCAAAACTCAAAAGAGCTGCTTGTTATTTGCAGATGAAACGCCTGTAAACAACAATATCCTCACAAAACTGCAAGGATGAAAATTGAGCGGGAGACCAGGTTCGAACTGGCGACATTCAGCTTGGAAGGCTGACGCTCTACCAACTGAGCTACTCCCGCTTTTAAAGAGAAACACGATGGCTTCTCAAGCTTTCAATTTCAAAAAACCACAATCGCAATTTGGTAATGGTAGCGATTGCAGACATTTAAGAGTAAAAAAAAGTTTGTGGGGAGAGCAGGATTCGAACCTGCGAAGACGTAGTCAGCAGATTTACAGTCTGCCCTCGTTGGCCGCTTGAGTATCTCCCCAATTAAAAACTTTTCACTCTATTTAAAGAACTTGAGCCGATAGAGGGACTCGAACCCACGACCTGCTGATTACAAATCAGCTGCTCTAGCCAGCTGAGCTACATCGGCTTTTTCTTACTTTTTTCACATAAAAAAAGTCCGCTATTTCTAACGGACTGCAAATGTATAGAATTATTTTTTTAATCAAAACATTTTTCAATAAATTTTATTACAAATGTGTTCTTAATTTTTCTTTTCTCTTTTTTAATTGTCTTTCCAAGGAAGCTACAGCCATATCTACCCCTTCTTCAAAGGTTTTACATTGCTTTTTTACTACTAAACTATCGCCCGGTAAACTCAATATAGCTTCAAATATTTTATTTTCTTTATCACTTGTGTTTTCAACTTTCAAAAAAACATCTGAAGAAATGACTTTATCATAAAATAAATCCAACTTATCCATTCGCTTTTGAACAAAATCTATCAGTTTTTGATCTGCATTAAAATTCACTGATTGCATGTTTACTTTCATACTTTATATTTTTCGGTTAGACAATAATTATTACTGCTCTATTTTTTACTCCTGGGATGCGCATTCACATGTACTTTTTTTAACTCCGCTATACTATTATGAGTATAAACTTGAGTAGCCGCTAAACTTGAATGTCCCAAAAGTTCTTTAACAGCATTTAAATCAGCACCTTGATTCAGCAAATGTGTTGCAAAAGAATGCCGTAATATATGTGGACTCTTTTTTACCTTAGTAGATGCTATACTAAAATAATCATTTATTATTCTGTAAACAAGTGTTTCATATATTTTAACTCCTTTTTTTGTTAAAAACAAGTTCTCATAATCGTTTATAAATTCAAGATCACTTCGTGATTTTAAGTATTTATTCATTGTATCTAAAACAGGCCTTATTAAAGGCACAATACGCTCCTTATTGCGCTTTCCTAATACTTTTAAAGTTTTATTATTAAAATCAACACTGGTTAGTTTTAATTCAACCAATTCTATGCGTCTGATACCCGTTGAATAAAAAAGTTCAATAATTAACCTATTACGGATTCCCTCAAAATCATCTTCAAAATGCAATTCATCAAGAACCCTATTTATTTCTGTTTCTGAAAAAGGAATTTGAATTTTTTTACTTGTTTTT
>UPTG01002527.1_pt1 | contig 12453 bp, 9 predicted proteins | sample 2160121 | NCBI WGS metagenome assembly UPTG01 (sample SAMN06266255, study PRJEB28933) | marine metagenome | isolation source: Columbia River Estuary | place: USA:Columbia River Estuary, USA | collected 2014-07-27 | reverse complement strand
TTACGCTTAATTTTTTGCTTTCTTTAATAAATAAATTACCTCCTCAATATCAACTAATATTTAATTTATATGTGTTAGACGAATATTCACATAAAGAAATCTCAGAGATCCTAGATATTTCAGTTGGCACCTCAAAGTCAAATTTATCTAGAGCTAGAAAATTATTAAAAAAAGAAATTGATGCTATTAAAAAATTACAATTATGAGTAAAAACATAGATAAGTTGTTTAAAGATAAGTTTAAAGAGTCTAAAGCAACTGCACCAACAGAAGCTTGGCCAGTAATTCAAGCCAAACTAAAAATGAGAATAATTAATCGACTCATATATACGTTTAGCGTTTTAGGTTTCTTGGGCTTAATTAGTTTTATCCTGTTTTCTACGCAGACTGAAAAAACCCTTTCAAAGCCTCTGCTAAAAAACACATCTCTGAAAAATGAAGTTATATTAAAGGATAACGATGTTAAAGAGGTTAAAGAAGTTGATGTAAATAACGATAAGCTTCCTATGTCTAAGCCTCAAGAAAATTCTAAAAAATTGTATGCAACTATTGCTACAAAAAAAGAATCAAAAAATAATACTACTAAATTCTTGTATAAGAACAATACTAAAACCTCTAAAAAAACTCCTTTTTTTAAAAATAAGCTCGGGTATGCGATTAGTGAAAAGGTTGTTAAAGGAAGAATTAACTTATTAGGATATAGCCTAGACAGTTTAGATTATTCTGTGAAAAAAAATCTTAAGGCAGAAAGAAAAAAGCGACGTAAGAAAAAAGACTCTGTTGATGATGCAAAATTTAATAATGAAAAACGTAGAAGATGGAATGTTATTCCTGTTTTTGGAGCTTTAAATTCAGGGAGATTGTCAAAAAATGTTACAACACTTGGAACAACAAGAGCAGTAACTTATCCTGATAAATATTTTGATGATAACAAATCTTCAGGTTTAATATCTAGTACTTACGGTTTTAATGTTGTGTTTAGAGCCACTAATAGAATTTCTATTCAAACAGGTATTTTTTCAAAAGAGTTACGTTTTCTCACTGAAGACTTATTTTTATCTGAATTTATACCAGATGTAAATCCAACTAATATTATTTACAATCCAGGAGTCGAGGTTCGATTTTCAAATACACCTGAAATAGGAGGCTCTGAAAGTGCTAGCTTAGCACAAACCATTGTTTATTTGGAAATGCCATTTGAATTAAAATATAGAATGTTTGGAAGCTTAAAATTCAATACAAATATTATTGGTGGATTTAGTTTTCTTTATTTAAACAAAAACGAAATTCGAGCAAAAACGGATATATTTTCTAGAAGTATTGGTAGGGCAAGTAATGTATTAACAACAAGCACTACGCTAAATATTGGCTTAGATGTTGAATATCATCTATCTAAACGTTTGGTATTTAATTCAGCTGTAATATATAAAAAACATTATAATACCTATAAAGATTATAATAACGAATACTCGCCTTATACTTTTGGAATGCATGTTGGAATTGGTTATAAGTTTTAACCTATAAATTAGAAAACAACTGAATTCCCGGTATTAGAAAAATAAATTTAAAAAATGCTAAAAATGAGAAAAATAAACAATTTAATTAAAATGTTGGTTCTATGCGGAGGATTATTCTTTGCTTCGTGTGAAACAACAGAGCTGGATTTGACACAAAATCCAAATGCACTATCACCAGTAGATGCTGATCCAGATTTCTATCTGAACCAAATTCAATTATCATATGGATACTTGATTGAAAGCTTTGGAAATACTGCTGGTGCAGTAACCAGAATAGATTACATGAGTGGAAAAGATTATGCAAGTGCATATCAACCAGGTAGTTTTAATGGAAGATGGAGTTCTTCATACCAAACAATCATGAAGGATATCAGAGAAATGAATGTAATTGCAGATGAAGCTGGTTTAACTCACCATAAAGGAATCGGTCAGTTTATTGAGGCACACATCTTAATAACTCTAGTAGATTTCTTTGGAGATATTCCTTACACTGAAGCTTTTCAAGGAGCTGCTAACTTAAACCCAGTAGCTGATTCAGGTGCTAGTGTTTATGCAGTTGCACTTGGTTTATTAGATTCAGCAATTGCTAACTTTAATAGTGATGCTCTTGGAGAGCCAAAATGGACTTCATCAGTTACAGACCCATTTTATGATGGAGATTGGACTGCTTGGACTAAAGCTGCAAACACGCTTAAAATGAGTGCATATGCAAACACAAGATTAGTAGATGGAAGTGCTGTAGCTAATTTTAATGCGATCGTTGCTTCTGGAAATTACATCACATCTAATGCAGATGATATGCAATTCAGATGGGGTACTTTAGCAGTACAGCCAGATTCACGTCACCCTAGGTATAGAGATAATTATACTTCAACAGGTGGTGGAGATTATATGTCAAATTCATTGATGTATCACATGATTGGTGATGGATATTTCTCACCAAGTTATGATCCAAGAATTAATTTCTATTACAGTAGACAAGTAAGTTCTACTCCTGGAATTGATGCAGATGCTATTGAAGAAGTATTAGAATGTGGTTTACAACAAGCTCCAGGTCATTATGCAGGTTATGTATTTTGTGGAAATATCTACGGATATTGGGGTAGAGATCATGGAAATGACAACGGAGCTCCACCAGATGGATTCTTAAAAACATTAGCAGGGGTTTATCCTGCAGGTGGTTTACTTGATGATTGGACTACACTTTTCAATGGACCTAACCCTCAAAAAGATGGTGCCGGTAACGGTGGTAATGGTGTAACACCAATACTATTAGCTTCTGCTGCAGATTTTATGATTGCTGAAATCGCTTTATTTGTAGATGGTGATATCAATGCTTCTGGTAATGCAATGTTATCAGGAATTGCTAAATCTTTTGATAAAGTAACTAATTTCGCACCAAAATCTGCATTATTTACAGCTGTTGTAGATGGTAACTTTGGTGGTCTTGATCAAATGATTGCTGATTTTACAAATGATATTGTTAATAAATGGGTAGATGCTGATATGGATGGTAAGAAAGATATCTTGGCAATTCAAAACTTTGTAGCTCAATACGGAAACGGATTAGGGGCTTATAATTTCTATAGAAGAACTGGATTCCCTACTACGTTACAGCCAAATATTGAGCCAAACCCAGGAGGATTTATCCGTTCATTCTATTACCCAGCTGACCATGCGAATAATAATTCGAATATTAGCCAAAAAACAGGGGTAACAGAGACAGTATTTTGGGATAACAATGGAGCATCTCCAGGGTTTCCAGCTGCTAATTAATAACTAAAAAATAATAAAAGATGAAAAAACAAATAAATAAAATAGTATTATTACTACTTTTAGTTATTGTGATAAGCAGTTGTGAAGACAACGAAGACTTTGCATCAATAATACAAACAGATAATCAATTTCCTACACCTGATGCTGAATTTATAATTAACGGAACTGATTATTCTATTTCTAATGGATATATGACATCGCCAGATGATGGAACAAATGAAAGTAATTACAAAATTATCTTATTAAATGGAGCTTTGAGGTTCAGAAGTTATCGTGGATTTTCTTGTTGTTATATAAGAGGAACAAATCAGTCAGTAATTTTTAATATTACATCAACTTCTGCTACAGAATTAGCTGAAGGAACCTATCCTTTCGAGTTAACTACTTCAGATCCATCTCTTAATGAAGTAAGGATATCAACAAATATGGTAGTTCCATTCTATTCTGTAAATAGTGCAGACGTTATAAGTGAAAATCAAATTAATTCTGGAAGTTTAACAATACAAAGATTAGATGATGTTTATGCTATAGGAGATTTACAATATGATAAATATACTTTAACCTATTCATTTGAAACTCTTGACTCCGGTACTATAAGTGGGAGTTTTGTCGGAGTACTGCAACCTGTTCAAGATTTATCAGACTAAAATAATAAACTTCTTAAAAAATTAGTCCCACAGCAACTCATAGCCTAATCGACTACTGAATTTCAAAAACTCCAGTAGACGATTCTATTTTAACAGTGTAGACTGCTTTAGGCAAAAAATATGTGCCATTTTTAGCGGCTTTTAATGACTGCTCTTTGAACTTTGTTAAATATGCTTTTCGGCCTTTTTCAGAAAAAGAAAGATCATAACTAAACTCATTAAAACCCTCATCTGAATCTTTAACTATTGAAGCTACAAGTAACTCTTCTTTAAATATATTTATTGTTACTTTTCTTGAACTACTTAAATAATATGGAATTGAAATTTTTGGAATAAATGGCGATGACCATCTCCCCCATGAATTCCCCCATGATCTATTTTTTTTAATTGTTGAAATTGGAAAGATATGTGCTTCTTTTGCCATGACCTCTGAGGTCATCATTTGAAGTGGAGCAATAGTTGCTTTATATAAACTCCTTCCATGTGTTCCTAAAATTAAATGCTTAGCTGAAGGCTGAATAACTAAATCATGAATGGCTACACTAGGTAAACCTTTTTGAAAAGAAGACCAGTCTTTACCTTGATTAAAAGAAGCATAAGCTCCATTATCTGTTCCAACGTATAATAAATTTGGATTTTCAGAATCTTCACGAATTACGTTTACAGGTGATGCTGGAATATTGTTAGAAATATTCTCCCAAGTTTTCCCATAATCATCAGATCTATAGACATACACTGTAAAATCATCAGATCTATACCCATTTAAGGTAACATATACTCGTTCTTTTTTATGCTCTGAAGCAATAACTCTACTTACCCACAAGCCTTTTGGAAAAGAGTTTGAAATACGCTCCCAAGATCCACCACCGTTTTTAGACATGTGAACGTAGCCATCATCAGAACCTGTGTATAATAACCCAAATTGAAATGGAGATTCAGATATGGTAGTTAATGTTCCATAAGCAACATTCCCTTTTTTCCCTCCTGTAGTTAAATCATTGGAAATAGCTTCCCAAGTGTCACCTTTGTCTAAACTTCTGTGTAATTTATTACTTCCTAAATACAAAATATCTTGATTGTGTTTTGATAAAAGAATTGGAGTTTGCCAATTAAACCTATAAGGCGCTTCACCTAACGTATGTTTTGGTTGAATATAGGTTCTTTCTCCATTGTCTCTATCCAATCTAAAATAATTTCCAAATTGAGATCCTGTATACACAATCGAAGGATTTCTGTCATCTACTTGAACTTGCATACCGTCACCCCCCATAATCGATGTATATGGATTATGACCTGTTTGAAGCCACCTGTTGTTCATTTTAGCATTGTGAGATGCTGTCCAGACACCATTGTCTTGTAAACCACCATAAACATTGTATGGATTTTGATTGTCTGCATAAATAGCATAAAACTGCCCTACAGATGGAGAGTTTAATTTTATCCAATGTGTACCATCATCGTAAGAAATATTTAATCCTCCGTCATTCCCTTCAACTAGATGACCCTTTCTTCTTGGATTTACCCAAAGTGCTTGATGATCTGAGTGAACATTTTCTTTTCCTATGGAAGTAAACGTTTTTCCTCCATCTTTAGATCTTAAAATAGGAACTCCTAAAACGTATATCGTATTTTTATCTTGAGGATCTACACGAATTTCCCCAAAATAATAACCATAAGAATAATACAATCCATCAATATGGCTTTTATGAGTTTTACTCCATTTCTTTCCTCCGTTTGTTGTTATAAAAACCTCAGCCCCTTCAACTGGAGTATCAAATAACATAGAGTTTGCGTCCTCCAAGAACTTAGCTAAGTCGATTGGTTTTACAGTCCCTTTAGAAACCATATTTTTGACCGTCTTAGCACTATATTTTTTTTGAAAACGATTTGCTCTCAGGTAATTATTTAAGTTTTTATCTGTTAATGCTAAGAATTCTTCTGTAGACATCTTCTTAAAATCTTCTTTTTTTAACCCATTTAAAGATTTTTTTTCCTTCTTTTCAGACTTTCTTCTAAACTGACTGTCATGAATAGCATATACGGTATTTTCATCATAAATCGAAAGCCCAATTCTTCCTACACCATTCCCATTTCTAAACCCATTATTAACAGAAATATTTTTCCAAGTATCTCCTGCGTCTGTACTTTTATAAATTGCAGAATTATTACCGTCTCCATCAAAATTCCAAGCTTTACGTTCTCTTTCCCACGAAGCAGCATACATTACATTTGGGTTTTCTGGAGCAACTACTACATCAATAATTCCAGTGCTACTATTAATAAATAATGTTTTTCTCCATGTTTTTCCACCGTCTATTGTTTTAAAAACCCCTCTCTCTTCGTTTGGTGAGTACAAATGCCCTATCACTCCTACAACTACTTCTTTAGGATTATTTGCATTTATTATAATTCTACTCACATGATGAGAATCTGGCAACCCAACGTGCTCCCATGTTAACCCTTGGTTGTCAGATTTTAAAATTCCTATTCCTGCATAGGATGAGCGTGAAGAGTTTTTTTCACCTGTTCCAACCCAAATAGTTCCCTTATTCCAGTCTACAGCGATATCTCCAATATTTTGGGTAGGACTGTTATCTAAGACTGGCTTAAAAGAAGTTCCATTGTTTTTCGTATACCACAATCCACCTGATGCATACCCTACGTAAAACTCTGTTGGATCATTTGGGTTTACATCAATATCTGCAACTCGACCACTCATAATTGTTGGCCCAATATTACTAAAAGAAACATTTTTAATAATTGATGTGTTTTCAAGAGTCTGCTTTTCTTGAAGAGATTTTTTTACAACTTGTGAATCTGTAGCAGATTGTTGAGCTGAAGCACATATGGTAATTAGTAGAAAAAAAACTCTAATAATAGATTTCATAATACATGGGTTTATAATTGTAAATAATAGACTTTTTCAAAAATAACGAATAATTTAATGTGTGCCTTTTAGAATATATAAAATATTCTAACTAATGACAAAAAGTACTAAAATTATGCTTAGAATTAATCGGTGTACATTTGCATCAATGTACAGAGAAAACAATGTTGTTTTTTCTTAAAATTTATCGATGTCGTTTAAAGATTTAGGATTGAAAGATGCTCTTTTAAGAGCTGTTAAAGAAAAAGGATACACAACCCCTTCACCCATACAAGAAAAAGCAATTCCTCACATATTAGCGGGGAAAGACGTACTTGCTTCTGCCCAAACAGGTACTGGGAAAACAGCTGGTTTTACACTGCCAGTGATACAATACTTGTCAGAGACAAAACATCCAAAATATAGACCAATTAGAGCATTAGTTTTAACCCCAACAAGAGAATTAGCTGCTCAGGTGTATGATAATGTTAAAGAATATAGTTCCTATTTAAATATAAGATCTGCGGTAGTTTTTGGCGGGGTAAAAGCAGCTTCTCAAATAGCCACATTAAAACGAGGTGTTGATGTTTTGGTAGCAACACCTGGAAGGCTGTTAGATTTACATAATCAAAAAGTCGTTTCTTTTAAACGCATAGACGTCTTCATTTTAGATGAAGCAGATAGAATGTTAGATATGGGTTTTGTGAGAGATATTAACAAGATTATTAGTTACATGCCGTCAAAAAGACAAAATCTACTATTCTCAGCTACCTTTTCTAAGGAAATCAAGCAACTTGCTCATACCATATTGAAAAACCCTGTAATGGTTGAAGCTGAGCCTGAAAACTCAACTGCCGAAATGGTAAATCAGAAAGTGTATCGGGTTAATAAAAAAGAGAAAACAACTATTATTACCAATCTTATAAAAAAAGGAAACTGGAATCAGGTGTTGGTTTTTATGAGAACCAAACACGGGGCAAATAAACTAACAAAAAAATTACTCCAATCGGGAATTTCTGCCGCAGCAATTCATGGAAATAAAAGTCAGGGAGCTAGAACAAAGGCCTTGTCAAATTTTAAATCTAATGATATTAGAATTCTTGTTGCCACTGATATTGCAGCTCGTGGGCTAGACATCCCTTTATTGCCTCATGTTGTCAATTATGAATTGCCAAATGTACCCGAGGATTATGTTCACAGAATTGGTAGAACTGGAAGAGCTGGTGCTAGTGGCGAAGCTATTTCGTTAGTTTGTAGTGAAGAAACAGAATACCTTAAAGAAATTGAAAAGCTACTAGGAACTAAATTAGCTGATGAAATTATTGAAGGATTTGAGCCAACAGATAATGCTCCTCCAAAAAGAGCTGCCTCCCAAAGCAAAGGCGCTTTCAAAAAATCATCTTCTAAAAAACCTCATCGTAAAAAGCATTTTAAAAGAGAATCAAAATCTATAAATTCTGATAATAGAAATCATAGAGGCTCAAAAAATAGACGTAGATAAAAAACTTTATTTTTAGCTACATTTGTGAATCAAATTAGCATACAATGAAATACCACCCAATAGATTCTAGTCTTTTCATCAATAATAGAAGAAACTTTTCGGCTAAAATGAAGCCCAATAGTCTTGCTGTATTCAACTCTAATGATATTTACCCGATTAGTGCAGATAGCACAATGCCTTTTGATCAGCACCGGGATATTTTTTACTTAAGTGGAGTAGATCAAGAAGAAAGTATATTGGTATTATTTCCAGATTGCCCAAAAGAAAAACACCGTGAAATCTTATTTTTAAAAGAGACAAGTGAGCATATTGCTGTTTGGGAAGGAGAGAAACTAACCAAAGATGCGGCCTACAAAACCTCTGGTATTCAAACTGTTTATTGGTTACAGGATTTAGAAAAGATCCTATTTGAACTCACAACTCAATGCGATACTTTTTATATAAATACCAATGAGCACTACAGAGCCAATGTAGAAACAGAAACAAGAGAAGACCGTTTTACAAAATGGTTGTTAGCTAAATATCCTGCGCATTCTGTGGCAAAAAGCAATCCTATTTTACAAGCATTACGAGCTGTAAAAGACCCTATTGAATTAGATTTAATGCAGAAGGCTTGTGATATCACTGAAAAAGGATTTCGTAGAATTTTAAATTTTATAAAACCAAATGTATGGGAATACGAAATTGAAGCTGAATTGGTTCATGAATTTATTAAAAACCGATCTAAGGGATTTGCCTATACTCCAATTATTGCTTCTGGTAATAACGCCAATGTATTACATTATATAGAAAACAACCAACAATGTAAAGCTGGTGATTTAATACTATTAGATGTTGCTGCAGAATACGCAAACTATAAAAGTGATTTAACAAGAACCGTTCCTGTTTCTGGAAAATTTACAGACAGACAAAAAGCAGTTTATAATGCAGTAAATACCGTTAAAAAAGAAGCTACTAAACTATTGGTTCCGGGGACTTATTGGGAGCAGTATCACGAAGAGGTTGGGAAACTGATGACTTCAGAGTTATTAGGATTGGGGTTGTTAGATAAAGCTGATATTCAAAATGAAGATAAAAATTGGCCCGCTTATAAAAAATATTTTATGCACGGCACATCTCACCATATAGGTTTAGACACTCACGATTATGGGTTGTTACATTTGCCAATAGAGAAAAATATGGTTTTTACAGTAGAACCGGGTATTTATATTCCTAAAGAGGGTTTTGGAATTCGTCTAGAAGATGATGTAGTAGTTCAAAAATCTGGAGAACCCTTAAACTTGATGGGTAATATACCAATTGAAGCGGATGAAATTGAGGCGTTAATGAACCAACTCTAATTTCTAACTTTTAAGTAGGTAAACTATTCAAAAAACCTATTGTTTTTATATTAAAATCGTCTGGTTGTTCAACGTTCACAACATGTCCACAATTTTTTACCACGTATAAAGAAGATTCTATATGTTCTTTAACAACTCTTTTTATGGAGGGTAAAAACAAATGATCTTGCTCTCCCATAACATATAAGGTAGGGATTTTTATGTCTTTTGCTCTAAAAAATCGTAGTAGAGGGTTAATTTCTGCGGTGAGCTTAAACCATCTAATAAATTCTTTTTGATATAATTTCTTTGCTTCATTAACAAAAAGGATTCTAGACTCTTTATGGTTTTTCTTTGGCATGATAATGAAAGCGAACAATTTATATAACATCATGTAAGGAACCACAGACTTAAACAAGTTTCCAACACGCATTAAAACTTGAGAACGAAAATTTAATTTTAAAATGGCACCTCCAAGAACCATACTTTCTACTAAATCTGGTCTCTTTTCTGCTAAATTTCTAATAAGAATTGTCCCTAAAGAGATCCCTATAAAATGGGATTTTTTAATCTTCAAATGTGCTAATACCTCAAGGATATCTTGGGTTATTGCATTAAAAGTATACTCATTGTTAAAGGTGTCTTTAATGGTTGGCTTGCTGTTTCCATGACCTCTTAAATCCAAAACTAAAACATTAAATTCCTTTCTAAATGCTCTTATTTGCCTAAACCAAATAGAGCTACTCCCTCCTGCACCATGAACAAAGCTTACCCACTTTGAGGTGTTTTCATTTAAATAAGTATAGTGATTTAGCATAGTGTTTAATGCAAATATACTTTTATTTTCTAGGATTAAAAGGCTTATGAATTACTCGTTTTAATTCCTTGACTGTAAACATTTAAAAAAATGAAAACTATAAATGCTGGAAAAACCCATCCTAGACTTTGGGTTGAAAACGGAATCCATTGAGTAATGGGATCTAATAAATGACCAAGGTTTAGTGATCCTAAAAAATCTGGAATACTAAAGACTAATGTTGTTATTGCTACTCCCTTGAACACAAGAGAAGAAGTTAATCGCTTTGGAACTACATTCAATAAAATCAACACAATAGTAATTGGATAAATAAACATTAATGCAGGAATGGCTGCTTTTATAATGAAACTTACTTGAAAATGACCAATAAGAATACCTAACACACAACTTATAAAAGCGGTTATAACATATGCTTTTTGTGAATTTTTAAACATTTCTTTAACATAATCGGAAGTTCCTGTAACAATACCAACGGCAGTTGTAAAACAAGCCAATGCAACTAAAACACTTAAAAAAGAAGTTCCAATTGCACCAAGTGTTTGCGAACTTAAACTTTTTAGAACTTCTGTTCTTGTTCCGCTTACAGGCAAAAGAGTACTTAGTGAAGCTCCACTAAAAATTAACCCTCCATAAACTAGAATTAACCCAGATCCTGCAATCAAACCAGCTTTAATAATTAGACTTTTTTTGTCATCATATGATTTTACCCCCCTGTTTCCCAATGAAATAACTATAACTGCACCTATTAAAACACCCCCAATAGCATCAAATGTTTGATACCCTTCCAATATTCCACTTACAAAAGGCACCTCATATACATTTAATTTCATTGTTTCTGGATTACTTGTTATGGCCAATAGTATGATAGCCACCAGAATGACAACAATAATTGGAGTTAAAAACTTTCCAATTAAACTCAATAACCTTGAGCGGTTCATCACAAAAACAAAAATCAATAGAAAATAAATACTACTAGTAAGCAATGAGCTAGAGCCAAAAAAAGGTTGAATAGCCATCTCGTGGGCAACTGAAGCTGTTCTAGGAGCTGGAATTGTAATTGCTATTAAGTACATCACAAAACAATACATTGAGCTAAATGTTGGAGATGCTTTTTTCCCTAAATCGTAGATATTTCCTTGAACATTTGCATGAGCAAAAACACCTAGGATTGGAATAAAAACAGCTGTAAGAATAAACCCAAAAAAAACAAACCACCATTCACCTCCAGAATTCATTCCCAAAAAAGGCGGAAGAATAAGGTTTCCTGCTCCAAAAAAGAGTGCAAAAATTGCAAAACCGGTAATCCATATTTCACGTTTTTTGATCATTTTAGCTGTTTTTTTATCAAAAAAAGACAAAAATTGATCAAAATATACACAAAAGAGGCAAAAATGATACAAAACTTACTTAAAGCAAAATAGAAAGAAATAGAAACCCAAAACTGCTTCATATCTCCTAAAACTAGATTAATTAATGCTATATTTTCTACATAATCAAACACCGCTGCTAAAAATAAGCACCAAATCAATAAATTTCCTACCTTAAAAAAGGACTTTTTAAACCAAAGAGCAAAATTCAATTTATGTATTAAAATTGCAAGAAATGTTGCATATGCAATTGGAAATAAAAAATCAATTCCTAAGCCCAATGACACTGCTATTTTCCCTTTTTCTCCCCATGAATTTAAATACGATCCTGCAGTTTCTATATCTCTAGCCAATTCGAAAGAGATTATTCCACCAGTACATGTATCATTTATTAAAAATTGATCTAAATATCGAAGCCCTAGAGTGCACATCATTACCACAAATAAAAGAGCTAATGTTAATCTTAGTTCTTGATTTTTACTGAGTGATGTGAAAGGCGATGAAAACATGAAATAAATTCTATGATAAGAAGGAAAGATACATATTTTTGTACTATGGAAAAATGGATGTTATTTAAAAATACTAAAATTTCATATACAGACTCTGGAAAAGGAGCCGTAGTGGTGTTATTACATGGTTTTTTA
>UPTG01002523.1_pt1 | contig 12474 bp, 12 predicted proteins | sample 2160121 | NCBI WGS metagenome assembly UPTG01 (sample SAMN06266255, study PRJEB28933) | marine metagenome | isolation source: Columbia River Estuary | place: USA:Columbia River Estuary, USA | collected 2014-07-27 | reverse complement strand
TCAATACAATATTTGGACGTTATATTTGCTTTTTTTTATTTTTTCAAAAATTGGAATTGTAATAGTGCAAAAAGTGTCTGAGAAAAATTTCGAAAGTACGGGAGCTACTTTTATTATCATTTTAACAATAAAGATGGCTATTTTTTATTTTATGGCAAAATCTGTTTTTGTACCAACCTCTGAAAATTCAGTAGAAAAAATAAATTTTTGCTTAATTATTGTTGTGTTTTTAATAATTGATATCTTCTTGGCAAGCCAAATTTTAAACAAAAAACAAGAGATAGATAAAACGCAATAAAAAAACGTGTATTTTTTTTCAAGTACTTACTTGGTATATTAATAAAATTTGTACTTTTGCACGGAATTTAGAAACCTAAGAATTTAAGTTTAAAAAATATGGTGATTTCAAGAAAAACACTTAATGTGATCGTAGCAGTTGCTTTTGCGATGCTTCCTATAGTTGGAATAGCAAGCAATCCTTCTGATTCAATTGCTCTTGCGCATACAGATGAGGCGATTCATGCAGAAGCACATGTAGAGGCTGAGCCTTTAAGTAAAAAGGATAAAGTAGATGCGTATATACAACATCACTTACAAGATGGACATGATTTTAATTTTTTCTCTGATGAGGAAAAAGGAGTTCATTATGGTTTCTCGTTACCAGTTATTTTGTTAGACAATGGCTTGCAAATTTTCTCTTCATCAAAATTACATCATGGTGAAGCTGTAGCGGAACATAATGGAAATCATTATGTTTTACATCATAGTAAAATTTACAAAACAGATGCTGAAGGAACTTTAAGTTATGATGAGCATCATCATCCAACAAACGAAATGCCATTAGATTTTTCAATAACGAAAAACGTGGTTTCTATGCTATTTACATCAGCATTATTGTTGTTTATGTTTATTGGCTTAGCTAGATCATATAAAAAGGGCGCAATTCCAACTGGTTTTGGTAGAGTTTTAGAACCGCTTATCATATTTATAAGAGACGAAATCGCAATACCTAATATTGGAGAAAAAAAATATAGAAAATTCATGGGTTATTTATTAACAGTGTTTTTCTTTATTTGGATATTAAATTTATTAGGAATGACTCCACTTGGTATTAATGTAACTGGAAATATTGCCGTAACTGTTTGTTTGGCATTATTTACTTTTATAATTACTCAGTTTAGTGCTAATAAAGATTATTGGAAACATATTTTTTGGATGCCAGGTGTTCCTGTTCCTATGAAAATTATATTAATGCCTATTGAATTATTAGGTACATTAACAAAACCGTTTGCATTATTAATACGTTTATTTGCTAATATTACAGCTGGCCACGTAGTAATTATGAGTTTGATTGCAATGATATTTGTCGGGAAAAACTTAGCTGCAGATTTGCCAATTTCACTTGCACTAACGTTGTTTATCTCTGTTATTGAAGTTTTAGTAGCTTTTTTACAAGCGTTTATTTTTACAATGTTATCATCGTTATTTATTGGTATGGCGGTACAAGATCATCATCATGATGAACACCATAGCGCAGATATGCATGGTGATCATGATAATGCAATAGTTTAATTTAGAATTTTTTGTTTAATTATATAAATCAATTTTTATGTACAATTTAATTGGAGCTGGATTAGTAGTAATCGGAGCAGGTTTAGGTTTAGGTAAAATCGGTGGATCTGCAATGGATGCTATCGCTCGTCAGCCAGAAGCGGCTGGTAAAATTCAAACTGCGATGATTATCATCGCGGCTTTATTAGAAGGTTTAGCATTTGCTGCTTTAATCTTAGGAAAATAATAAAGGAAGAAAAAACAAAATCTGTAACGGTTGGTTACAGGTTTTGTTTTATTTTTGAAACAAAATTTAAAACGATATATTTTAGAATATGGATAAGTTAATTAACGATTTTTCATTTGGTCTTTTTTTCTGGCAATTAATTATTTTAGTAATTTTGATTACTTTAATGGTTAAATTTGCATGGAAACCTATTATGGAAGCTATTATAGCTCGTGAAGAAGGTATCACAAATGCATTATTAGCTGCAGAAAATGCTAAAAAAGATATGCAAAACCTTCAAGCAGATAACGAAAAGTTATTAGCAGAAGCTAGAGCAGAAAGAGATTCTATGATTAAAGAAGCTCGTGAGATTAAAGATAAAATGATTGCAGACGCTAAAGAAGAAGCACAAGTGCAAGGAGAAAAAATGATTTCTCAAGCAAAAGCTTCTATTGAAAGTGAAAAAAATGCTGCAATGGCTGAAATTAAAAATCAAGTTTCTACACTTTCTATTGAAATTGCAGAAAAAATATTAAAAGAAGAATTAACTAACACAGAAGCTCAATCAAAATTGGTAGAGAAAATGTTAGTTGATGCTAAATTAAACTAAAGCACTATGGCAGGAACAAGAGCGGCTATTAGATATGCCAAAGCTATTCTTGATATTGCACAAGCAAACGGAAACGCAGCAAACGTAAACAACGATATGTTGTCTATTTGTGCGGCTGTTAAAGAGAGTAACGAACTAAAAGAATTTTTAGTTAATCCTACTCTTACAGTAAGCGTAAAGTTAAATGCATTATTAGAAGTTTTTGCAACAGCGCAAAACGAAACAAAAAGTTTATTTCAATTACTTTTAGAAAATAAGAGATTTGAAATATTACATGCTATAGCTTCACAGTATAACGCATTATTTGATGAATTAAACGGTATGGAAACTGCAATTGTTACAACTGCTGTTCCTTTAAGTTCTGATTTAGAAAGTAAAGTATTAGCGAAGATAAAAGAGTTTTCAAATAAAAACATCACTATCCAAAACATTGTAGATCCTTCTATAATCGGTGGTTTTGTATTAAGAATTGGAGACAAACAATTAAATGCATCTGTAGCAGATAAGCTACAAGCATTAAAAAGAGAATTTAGTAATTAATAATAGTCAACGCACTCAGCGAGTGTTTAAATTATAAATTAAAATGGCTGAAATTAAACCTGCTGAAATATCAGCAATATTAAAAAAGCAATTATCAGGTTTTCAATCTGGTACTTCATTAGAAGAAGTTGGAACAGTACTTCAAGTTGGAGATGGTATCGCACGTGTTTATGGATTATCTAATGCACAATATGGTGAATTAGTTCAATTCGAAAATGGGTTAGAGGCTATTGTACTTAACTTGGAAGAAGATAATGTTGGAGTTGTATTATTAGGACCATCTACTGGTATTAGAGAAGGTTCTACTGTTAAAAGAACACAACGTATTGCTTCTCTTAAAGTTGGAGAAGAAATTATAGGTCGTGTTGTAGATACATTAGGTAACCCAATTGATGGTAAAGGACCAATAGGAGGAACTTTATATGAATTACCAATTGAAAGAAAAGCTCCTGGAGTTATTTTCCGTCAACCAGTAACTGAGCCATTACAAACAGGTATTAAAGCAATTGATGCAATGATCCCGGTTGGTAGAGGACAACGTGAATTGGTAATTGGTGACCGTCAAACTGGTAAAACTACGGTTTGTATTGACACTATTTTAAATCAAAAAGAATTTTACGATGCTGGTAAACCAGTATTCTGTATATATGTAGCAATTGGGCAAAAAGCTTCAACTGTAGCAGGAATTGCAAAAACATTAGAAGAAAAAGGAGCAATGGCTTATACAGTTATTGTTGCAGCTAACGCATCAGATCCTGCAGCAATGCAAGTTTATGCACCTATGGCTGGAGCAGCAATTGGTGAGTATTTCCGTGATACAGGTCGTCCTGCATTAATCATTTATGATGATTTATCTAAACAAGCTGTAGCTTACCGTGAGGTTTCTTTATTATTAAGAAGACCACCGGGTCGTGAGGCTTATCCTGGAGATGTTTTCTACTTACACTCTCGTTTATTAGAAAGAGCTTGTAAAGTTATCGCAAATGATGACATTGCTAAGGATATGAATGATTTACCAGACGTATTGAAACCAATCGTTAAAGGTGGAGGTTCATTAACAGCTTTACCAATTATTGAGACACAAGCGGGTGACGTTTCTGCATATATTCCAACAAACGTAATTTCGATTACTGACGGACAAATTTTCTTAGATGGAGATTTATTTAATTCAGGTGTACGTCCTGCAATTAACGTTGGTATTTCTGTATCTCGTGTTGGAGGTAACGCACAAATTAAATCAATGAAAAAAGTTGCTGGTACTTTAAAATTAGACCAAGCACAATTTCGTGAATTAGAAGCTTTCGCAAAGTTTGGATCAGATTTAGATGCAGTTACTTTAAATGTAATTAACAAAGGTAAACGTAACGTTGAGATTTTAAAACAAGCGGTAAACGATCCTTATACAGTAGAAGACCAAGTTGCAATTATCTATGCAGGATCTAAAAACTTGTTAAAAAATGTACCAGTAAATAAGGTTAAAGAATTCGAAAGAGACTTTATTACTTATTTAAACGCTAAACATAGAGATGTTTTAGACGGTTTAAAAGCGGGTAAATTTACAGAAGAAATTACAGACGTTTTAGGTCAAGTTGCAAAAGAAGTTTCAGCAAAATATTAATTTATAAGTGAAAAGTAATTAGTGAATAGTTCTAGCTTTATAGTTCTATTCACTAATTACCAATCACTAATTACTTATAAGAAATGGCAAATTTAAAGGAAATTAGAAATAGAATAGCTTCCGTTTCATCTACGATGCAAATTACATCGGCAATGAAAATGGTTTCTGCTGCTAAGCTTAAAAAAGCGCAAGATGCAATTACTGCAATGCGCCCTTATGCCGAAAAGTTAACAGAATTATTGCAAAATCTAAGTGCTTCTCTTGAGGGAAATACTGGTGGAGCTTTTACTGAGCAAAGAGAAGTTAATAAAGTTTTAATTGTTGCTATTACTTCTAATAGAGGTTTGTGTGGTGCATTTAATTCAAATGTTATTAAAGGAGTTAGAGTTTTATCTGATGAATATGTAGGTAAGCAAGTAGACGTTTTTGCTGTTGGTAAAAAAGGAGGAGATGTTTTAAAGAAAACGCATTCTATTATTGAAAATAATAATGCTGTTTTTGATGATTTAACTTTCGATAACGTTTCTGAAATTGCTCAAATTTTAATGGATAAGTTTGTTGCTGGTGATTATGATAAAATTCATATCGTATATAACCATTTTAAAAATGCAGCTACGCAAATAATTAAAACAGAACAGTTTTTACCTTTAGCACCTATTGTTGGAGGAGAAGCTATTTCTTCAGATTATATATTTGAGCCTTCAAAAGAAGAAATTGTTTTAAACTTAATTCCTAAATCTTTAAAAACTCAATTGTATAAAGGTATTCGCGATTCATTTGCTTCAGAACACGGAGCGCGTATGACAGCAATGCACAAAGCAACGGATAATGCAACAGATTTAAGAAATCAATTGAAATTAACATACAACAAAGCACGTCAAGCTGCAATTACTGGAGAAATCTTAGAAATTGTTGGTGGAGCGGAAGCATTGAACAATTAGACGAAGTCAAATTCAATAATGCTTAAGCGGAGTTATTAGATATAAAAAAGGCAACCATTTGGTTGCCTTTTTTTGTTTAAGTTGTGTAAATATTATTTTAACAAACTGTCAATCGTCTCTACTAAGTTATGTGAAGAAGGCCTAGGAGCATCGGCATTTACAATTTCGCCTTTTGGTCCAACTAAAATAAATATTGGAATACCGTTAATTTGATAATCTTTTACAAATTGCGAATTCCAATCGTTATCTGCAAATAATTGAATGCCACCTAATTCATTCTCAGTAACAAAATTTTTCCATTTATCATGGTCTTTCATTCTGTCAATAGAAATACTTACAAATTCAATATTTTTGCCATGATATGCTTCTTCTGTTTTCTTTAAATAAGGTATTTCAGCTCTACAAGGCCCACACCAAGTTGCCCAAACATCAATATAAACGTATTTACCTTTTAAACTTTCTAATGAAGTTTTCCCTCCTTTATGGTTCTCATAATCAAAACTTGGAGATGGTGTGCCATTCAAATTAGCAATTGCTTTTTTGTTTTTATACTGAATTTCTAATAGATTTAAATCTGATTTAATTTTAGCTTTTACTAATTCAACTAGCTTTTCACTAAAACCTTTTCCTTCTAAAGCAGCAAATTGATCTTTTTTAATTTTATCTAAAGATATTTCAAAATCCTTCTCATCTTTTTCAATTAACTCATTTAAAGGCGACTGCATTTTTTGGTCTAATATACTTCTCTGAGTTAAGTAATTACTTTCCTCAGAAGCTTTTCCAGAATACTCAATGGTTTCCCAAATATTTTTAGCATCCATTTTTAATTCAATATCACTTCCTTCTTTTAGAAAAAAAAAAGACATTTCTTTACCATCGAAAAAACTATGTATTGTTTCAATCGTTTCAAAACTATCTTGAAAAACACCATTTTTAATAATCATTTTAGAAACAATTTTATCTTTAATATCAAAAATCATTAAAGTATCACTATTTCTATTTTCTATTTTAGCAACAAAAGAAACTTTAATTTTCTTCTCATTTTGAGCAAAAAAAGGCAAATACCAAAACAACATTATTATGAATATCTTTTTCATAAATTATACTAAAAAATTAAGAATTGATTATTTTAACAAACTGTCAATCGTCTCTGCTAAGTTAGGTGAAGAAGGTCTAGGAGCATCGGCATTTACAATTTCGCCTTTTGGTCCAACTAAAATAAATCTTGGAATACCGTTAATTTGATAATCTTTTACAAATTGCGAATTCCAATCGTTATCTGCAAATAATTGAATACCACCTAATTCATTCTCAGTAACAAAATTTTTCCATTTATCATGGTCTTTCATTCTGTCAATAGAAATACTTACAAATTCAATATTTTTGCCATGATATGCTTCTTCTGTTTTCTTTAAATAAGGTATTTCAGCTCTACAAGGCCCACACCAAGTTGCCCAAACATCAATATAAACGTATTTACCTTTTAAACTTTCTAATGAAGTTTTCCCACCCTTGTGGTTTTCATAATCAAAAGTAGGAGATGAAGTTCCAACTAATTTAGAAGCCGCTATTTTTTGGTTAAAAAACTGCGTAAGCATAGTTTCTTCTTGTTCAATTCTAGGTTTAATAGCGTCAATTAATTTTTGGTTTAATCCTTTACTCATTAAATTAGCTAAATCTGTTTCTTTTTTCTTAGATAATGCTGCTTTAAATGTCACGTCGTCTTTAGTCATTAAATCTTCTAAAGACATTTCAAATTTTTCATCTGATAATGCTTTTTGAGCAAGATAATTGTTTTCTAAAGCTCCTTCTCCTTTATAAACAATAGATTCATCAAACATTTTTGCGTCCATTTTAAGTTGTAAATTGTCGCCGTCTTTTAAAAATAGCATAGACGATTCTGAGCCATTTGCGAATTGATGAATTCCATCTGTTGATTCAAAAGTTGCATAAAAAACACCTTTTTTTACGGGAATAATTTTTAAAAATTTATCCGGTCCATAGATCTTTAAAGTATCACTATTTCTATTTTCAATTTTTGCTGTAAATGTTACTTTACTTTTTTTAGGAGCTTGAGCAAAACTTGCAGAAGCTGATAAAAGTATTAATAAGGCTATTTTTTTCATAAAATATTTTTAAGTTTTTGTAAATCTATCTATTTTTTTAAAATAAAAATTAAAAAAAAGGTTAAATTTTATGGTTTAATATACTTTCAAAACAAATAAAATTGAAATTTGTTAGTACTTTTGCAAAAATATTTTTTACCATGTACAGAAGTCATACCTGTGGAGAATTAAACGCTTCACACATCAATACAGAAGTAACCCTTTCAGGCTGGGTTCAAAAATCGCGCGATAAAGGATTCATGATTTGGATTGATTTACGTGATCGTTACGGAATTACGCAATTAATTTTAGACGAAGAAAGAACAGATAAAACTGTTTTTGAACTAGCAAAATCACTTGGTAGAGAATTTGTTGTACAAGTTAAAGGTACTGTAATTGAACGTGAGTCTAAAAATAAAAATATTCCAACTGGTGAAATTGAAATCTTAGTTTCAGAACTTACTGTTTTAAACGAAGCATTAGTTCCACCTTTTACTATTGAAGATGAAACCGATGGTGGTGAAGATATTCGTATGAAGTATCGTTACTTAGATATTCGTAGAAATCCAGTAAAAAACAATTTAATATTTCGTCATAAAGTAAGTATGGAAGTTCGTAAATTTCTTTCAGACGAAGGTTTTTGCGAAATTGAAACGCCATATTTAATAAAATCTACTCCAGAAGGTGCTCGTGACTTTGTGGTGCCAAGTAGAATGAACGAAGGTCAGTTTTATGCATTGCCACAATCACCACAAACATTCAAGCAATTGTTGATGGTAGGTGGAATGGATAAATATTTCCAAATTGTGAAATGTTTCCGTGATGAAGATTTACGTGCAGATAGACAGCCAGAATTTACACAAATTGACTGTGAAATGGCTTTTGTAGAGCAAGAAGATATTTTAAATATTTTCGAAAACTTAACACGCCATTTATTAAAAGAAATTAAAGGTGTAGAAGTAGAAAAATTCCCAAGAATTACATACGACTATGCAATGAAAACATACGGTAATGACAAACCAGATATTCGTTTTGATATGAAGTTTGGTGAGTTAAATTCTATTACTCAACATAAAGAATTCCCAGTATTTAATGCTGCCGAATTAGTAGTTGGTATTGCAGCTCCAGGTTGTGCAGCTTACTCTAGAAAAGAAATTGATGCATTAATTGATTGGGTAAAACGCCCGCAAGTTGCTGCTTTAGGGATGGTTTATGTAAAGTGTGAAGCAGATGGAACATTCAAATCATCAGTAGATAAATTCTACGATCAAGAAGATTTAAAAAAATGGGCGGAAGCTACCAATGCAAAAGCTGGAGATTTAATTTTAGTACTTTCTGGACCAGCTGATAAAACACGTGGACAACTTTCTGCATTGCGTATGGAATTAGCAACACGTTTAGGATTAAGAAAAGCAGATGAATTTGCACCTTTATGGGTTGTAGATTTCCCTCTTTTAGAATGGGATGAAGAAAGTGGTCGTTACCATGCAATGCACCACCCGTTTACATCTCCTAAACCAGAAGATATTAAATTAATTGAAACAGAACCAGGAAAAGTAAGAGCAAATGCTTACGATATGGTTTTAAACGGAAACGAAATTGGAGGCGGATCTATTCGTATTCACGATAGAGAGTTACAATCTAGAATGTTTGATTTATTAGGATTTAGCAAAGAAGAAGCACAAGCGCAATTCGGATTTTTATTGAATGCATTTGAATATGGAGCGCCACCGCACGGTGGTATTGCCTTCGGCTTCGATCGTCTTTGCGCTCTGTTTGGAGGTGTCGAGAGCATTCGCGACTTCATTGCCTTCCCGAAGAACAACAAAGGAATGGACATCATGTCCTCGTCCCCTTCCGCTGTGGATGCCCTCCAGCTGCGCGACCTTCGCATTCAAAGCACAGTGAAAGAGAAGCCTGTTCAGGCCGATCAATAAACATTCAAATTACCGATGGTTGTCCACCGTCGGAGGAATCACATTTCCCGAAGCCTGCATCGCCAGCGCTTCGGGATTTTTTTTGTAGTGTTCCCTTACAGTTTGCGCCAGAGCGATTTTTACACTCTCACTAACCACTGATGGTGAATCATCAGGCAAGGCTCTAACCAGCTCCCTTACCAGCTCATCCTGAGGATAATTCAATCGCCCTTGCCACGATGCGAGAAGCTCACGGTCCACCCGTGCTGGCAATGAACCCATAATGCCTAGATCATTTTGATCATGCACCAGCAGCCCAGAGGTTGTGCCACGGTCCAGAGTCAGGACCTGGAATAGATAGAGTGTATGATAAGCGAGCTGCTCGGCCCTTGCTGCATCACCCGCATCCGGATAGGCAACCAAGGCGGACTGTAAGATCTCCAGATAGCTATCAATAACACCTTTGCCAAACAACTCGGCAAAGGTCCTGTCAGCACACAAATCGTCTGTGGCATAGCTTTCCAGATAAAAATGAGTCACCCCGCGGTGCCGCTCCAGCGCAGGAATATAAAAGTAACGATCCCCTTGTGCTGAAGCCTCCTCATAATGGCTAGGAGCGACCTGGCGCATAGAATGTGCGAACTGATCCCTATATTCCTCATGCAACACTGATGGATTAAGATCTGCCATGATCCGCCAATAGCCACGGGCAAGATCATCCCCTGCCGCTTTCATCTCGGTCCAGCTGATATGTATGTGCACTGAGGGCGCGTGAGGGTTCTGCGGGTGGATAATCGTTGAAATGGCGGTAGCTGAGCCCAGCTTCTTCTCAGGAAGGTCATCGTAATGCACTTGGGAGACATTGACCGATGCTCGATTAAACATCGCGCTCTCAGAAGCCGAATAACGGTTACCACCACCGTGTTGGCCAGCATCCCTTAGCCACTTGGTTTCTTCAAACTTCACCTCATGACCACAAGTTGATGAAACTCGCTCCAACCCCTCAACAAAGCGCGTCTGAAGCATGGAGACAAACTCAAGCGCCTCGGCGGCGGATGGTGACTGGGCTTTGATCAGCATGGGCTTTAGATTAACCGATGGTTTCCGCTCTGCAATACCTAAGGCTGTCGCGGATGGCGTAACGACCCCTTGCCCATGCCAGCACCTCTTACCCACGCTCCGGCTGTGCCATCCTCAAAAATACGGATTGTGCGAACGTAGCATTAATTGTTATAATTACTACTTGCACTTATTGTTAACCTCACGCGCTACAGCTAACTATTAAACACCATTCGATAAAATCAAAAAACAAGCATGAAAAATAACTACGTAAAAAAACGCTATATAATCACAACGGCACTTCTACTGGCTTTAGCTGGATTATTTTCCCCGACAGCCAACGCAGAGAATATCACAGACGGACTTCCTAAGATTACGGCTGCAGACATCGCAAAATGGCATGGTATCAATTGCTTCATTATAGACTTACCCGAAGACATAGACGGAAAATTCTTCATGCTCTATACAACCGACCAAGACGGCAAAAAATTACGAACATCAAGCTACTACAGTGGGCTTCAAAAGCCAGGTGAGCGCATCAAGTTATTGATGAAGCTAAATGATGACCGTGATATAGAGTATCAATTTATTGCAAAACGAGGCAATTCCGGGGTACGCGTGTTCGACATAGGCCTCCCAAAAAATGTCAGTCTACGTGGATCATTGAATTCTGGTATGCCGCATGTGTCTGGCAACATCATAGCTGATTATATCCTCCCCTCCGATAATGGCGAAGTAAAGGAGATAAGAATTCACTTTGGATTTAAAGCTAGACCCGGAAAGTAGTTTGCATAAAAAATGTAGGCTGTGCTAGTTCGCAGAAGTGTTCCTCCGCGTTTCTAACGTCATGAAACCGGTATGCACGGGGCTGCGTCTTGCGCTCAAACTTCGTTCTCATCCTTAGACCATTTTCCGAGAGAAAATGGTCGGGGAGACAGGATTGCCTAATATCCTATTAGGCTGTGCCAGTTTGCAGAAATGCTCCTCCGCATTTCTGATGGAGAGGAGGCGTGATGCACGCACTTCGTGTGCGCTCGAACTTCGTTCTCATCCTTAGACCATTTTCCGAGAGAAAATGGTCGGGGAGACAGGATTCGAACCTGCGACATCTGCGTCCCAAACGCAGCGCTCTACCAAGCTGAGCTACTCCCCGTCGCCACACTGGCAAAAGCAGTGATCTACGGCGGGCAGAAACTCTACGAACTATCCCCCAAGTTCAAGAGCAAAATGAACATTTTAACAATAAGTATTCATTTATCTCTGAATCAGCTCTCATTATTAAGCTAAAACTGTGACAAAATAGAACTTTCATGCTAACAAGCGCATGTTGCTGAGGCCCTCTCCTTATATCATATCCGCTATGATGTGATGAGCACTGCCGTAATTAGCAATCAACCACCAACCAAATAAAAACTATGAAACTTAAATACATCATCACACTCCTAGCTTCTGCTGCTGTTTTCACTTCTTGTGAGAAAGCCAATGAGGCTGCTACTGACGCTACTGACGCTACTGACGCTACTGACGCCACTGACGTAGCCGCTGTTCGTGAGGCTGCCACTGCAGAGGTAGCTGAAGCTGTTGAGAGAGCCGCTGCTGAGAAAGCCGCTGCTGAAAAGGCTACTGCTGATAAAGCTGCTGCTGTAAAAGCCGCTGCTGAGAAGGCTGCTGCTGACGCTGAGGCAGCAGCAGAAAAAGTTGCCGCTGACGCCAAAGCTGCTGCTGAAGCCGCTGTTAAAGAAACGGTCAAAGAAGTTGTGCCCGCTGCTCCAGCAGCTCCAGCTATTCCTACACCTGCTCAATAAGCTGAGGGTTTAAGATAGATCAGAAGCTGGCCACGGCTTCCAAAACATTCACAAACGTCCCTATCGAGAAAGATAGGGACGTTTTTTATGCTAAAATGCTGAC
>UPTG01002515.1_pt1 | contig 12501 bp, 12 predicted proteins | sample 2160121 | NCBI WGS metagenome assembly UPTG01 (sample SAMN06266255, study PRJEB28933) | marine metagenome | isolation source: Columbia River Estuary | place: USA:Columbia River Estuary, USA | collected 2014-07-27 | reverse complement strand
TTAACTAAGAAAAATTATAGCCGCACCAATGCATGTTATCAGAGCACCTAAAACAGATAAATGGCCTGAATAATTTTTAGTTGCAATCCATAAAAACGGAATAATCATTATGGGCATAGTACTAGAGAGTGCTGAAACAACACCGGGATTACCATTTTTTAAAGCTATTATAAAAAGAGTCATACCAACACCCATGCCCATTAACCCACATAAAATAGCTATTGATGTTTGCTTTAAATCTTTCATTTTTGTTAATAAATTCATTTTTGGTAAAAAGGCAAAACTCAATAACATTCCAATGGCAGCAATTAATACTCGAAGATAAGAAATTGTAATAGGATCTGTATTAAGCAATATAGGTTTCATTATAATTATTCCTATTGCTTGACAAACGGCCAGTCCAATACCAGCATACAGACCAACAAGTTTGTTTCCTTGAATATTTTCTAAATCATCATTTTTAATTGTTTGGGTGTATACAGTTTTATCTTTTGATAAAATATTTATTATTCCATGAGATATTTTAATTTGAGGAGAGAACTTAAAGTATTGAAGATAAAAATCAATACCAAAACCTCCTTCGATCATAATATCGTGATTATTTAATTTTACTAATTCTTGTCCCTCATCATCAATTGTTGATTGTGAGGCAATGTCTAAACTATATTTTACACCACACATCACATAAGTTCTAAAGTTATTGTAACGCTCAGACTTATATTTTAATGAAATAGGAAAGTCAATTAATGTAGATTCTATTCTCTTGCTTTTTAATGAATTATTATTTTGATCTGTAAATTGATAATTTAAAATTCTTTCTCCAAAGACTAAAGTTTGTATAAATATAAAAAAACCGCACCATAAATGATGCGGTTGTACTTACTAACTAACTAAAAACAAAAACGCTTGACTATTTTGAAGCAGCAGCCTCCACATTAGCGGCTATTTTAGCCCTAATCTTAGCTTCAATTTCATTGGCCATTTCTGGATTGTCGTGTAATATTGTTTTTACTGAATCACGGCCCTGTCCTAGTTTGTTAGCGTCATAACTAAACCAGCTTCCTGATTTTTGTATGATCTCTAGTTCAACGCCCATATCAATAATTTCTCCAATCTTGCTAATTCCTTCACCGAAAATAATTTCAAACTCAGCAGCTCTGAAAGGAGGCGCCACTTTGTTTTTAACCACTTTGACTCGAGTTTCGTTACCGACAACCTCGTCGCCGTCTTTGACCGCTCCAGTTCGACGGATATCGAGACGAACCGAGGCGTAGAACTTCAGCGCGTTACCACCGGTGGTCGTCTCAGGGCTGCCAAACATAACGCCGATTTTCATGCGAATCTGGTTAATGAAAATAACGAGACAGTTCGTTTGCTTAATGGCTCCCGTCAGTTTTCGCATCGCCTGACTCAATAGCCGGGCCTGCAAGCCCACATGAGATTGTCCCATCTCACCTTCGATTTCGGCTTTGGGAGTCAATGCTGCCACAGAGTCGATAACCAAGACGTCGACTGCGCCCGATCGAACCAACATCTCGGCAACCTCGAGAGCCTGCTCACCGGTGTCGGGCTGCGACACGATCATATCGTCTACTTGAACTCCCAACCGCTCAGCATACTGCGGGTCAAGAGCATGTTCTGCGTCAATAAAGGCTGCCGTGCCCCCTTTTTTCTGCGCTTCCGCAATTACCTGCAGCGTCATAGTGGTTTTACCCGACGACTCCGGGCCGTATATTTCGCAGATGCGCCCTTTGGGTAAGCCACCAATCCCGAGGGCAATATCCAGCCCCAAGGAACCGGTAGAAATAGATGGGATAGCCACCCGCTCCTGATCACCCATTCGCATGACAGTGCCTTTACCAAACTGTCGTTCAATTTGCGCCATTGCAGCGTCAAGTGCCTTCGCTTTGTTGGGATCCATGCGTTTATCCTCAGGTTAAGACTTAAATTCAAACTACTGTATGTATATTCAGTGTTTTTGTGTTCAGATGCAACCTACTTTAACGCTTATCCTCCGGCTAAAAACTATCGTCAGTGAACACATGTCGTTATTGGCGACAGGTTGACGTCAGATGCGATGTTCCTTCACCAAAATGCGCCTATCCGGCGTTCCGACCACGGCTGTGCAGTGCCAGCCCGCTCCAACACTCACAAATCAACTCAATCAGACCGGCTATTGCGCGGCTCAAAAAGCCCTAAGCACGCCTCGACGGTGCAGACGCTTGGAAGCCGAAAAGCCCTATAGGTAACATTGCACCCGTGGATTAGTCGTATCTCTGATCGCCTACTGCGAGCATAGGCCGTAGAATATCGTTACTAACCAAATTCACGACTCATCGGACCCATTTAACAACCATGTCAGAATCCTCCCCACATACACCGATGATGCAGCAGTACCTGGCCATTAAACGCGACCACCCCCATGAGCTGCTGTTTTATCGCATGGGTGATTTTTACGAGCTTTTTTACGACGATGCCAAAGTAGCCGCAGAGGCTCTCGATATTACCCTGACTGCCCGAGGCAAATCGGGCGGCCATCCTATTCCAATGGCGGGGGTTCCTTATCATGCTGCTGAAAATTATCTAGCGCGCCTAGTGCGCCACGGCTTCGCCGTCGCCATTGCCGAGCAAATTGGCGATCCCGCCACGAGCAAAGGGCCGGTCGAACGCAAAGTAACCCGCATCGTGACCCCGGGTACGCTGACAGACGAGTCACTACTCGATGCCCGTAATGACGCACTGCTACTCGCACTCCATCATGAACATGGGCGCTCAGGACTCGCTTGGGCCGATATTTCCAGTGGGCGTTTTCTCATCACCGAAGTCAGCAGCACCGAAGCCCTTGTCGCAGAACTTGAGCGGCTATCTCCAGCAGAAATTTTAGTCGCAGAAGGTAGCTTTCACCCCGGTGTCGAGGGTCGAAGTGGCGTGCGATACCAACCACCCTGGCAGTTTGACACTGCCGCCGCACGACGGGCGCTGAATACTCAATTCCAGACTCAGGATCTGCGAGGATTCGGCTGCGACGATCTCAACATAGGCCTTGCGGCTGCCGGCTGCCTTCTCGATTACTTGAAGGACACTCAGCGCGGCAACTTGCCACACATCCGAGGTATACGCGAAGAAAAACTCACTGACACGGTACTGCTAGATGCTGCGACACGGAGAAATCTCGAAATCGATCGCAATCTGCAGGGGGGTGAGGAACACACCCTATTCTCGATTTTTGCAACCACTGTTACCGCCATGGGTACCCGACACTTGCGCCGATGGCTGCACCGACCCATCAGTACTCTTACCGAGCTAAGCGCCAGACAAGGGGCAGTACAGGACCTTATTAAGGATTACCGTTTTGAGTCAGTACGAACTTTACTCAAAGCGGTTGGCGATGTTGAGCGGATTTTGGCGAGGGTCGCCTTGGGCTCAGCGCGGCCCCGTGACCTCACCCGTCTTTGTGACAGCCTGGCCGCCCTGCCCCAACTGCGAGTAGAACTTTCGAGCATTCATACAGATCAATCACGACGCCTTGCGGAAATTGCAGAGCAATTGAACGATTACCCTGATTTAGTGGAACTGTTGTCGACGGCCTTGATCGAAAATCCACCCGTTGTGATTCGGGAGGGGGGGGTCATCGCTGACGGTTATGACGAGCAGCTCGACGAACTACGAAATATTTCGCGCAATGCAAGCGAGTACCTCCTTGAAATTGAACAGCGCGAACGGGAGGCTACAGGGCTCAACACATTAAAGGTGGGCTATAACCGCGTCCACGGTTACTACATCGAAATTTCCCGAGCGCAATCTGATGCCGCACCGGATAGCTACGTGCGAAGGCAAACACTCAAAAACGCAGAGCGCTTTATTACTCCCGAACTGAAGGCTTTCGAAGACAAGGCCCTCTCGGCTAAGTCCCGAGCCCTCTCCCGTGAAAAATACCTCTACGAAGCCTTGGTCACGCAACTGCAACAGCAGCTTGCGCCATTACAAACTTCGGCTGATGCACTTTGCAATCTTGACGTTTTCGCCTGCTTTGCCGAACGGGCATTGACGCTAGATCTTGTGTGTCCCGAATTTACTGACACGCTGTTGCTCGACATCGAAGACGGTCGCCATCCTGTTATCGAGCAGGTACTCGAAACACCCTTTATTGCCAACGGCACCCGACTAGATGCCCAACGGCGCATGCTGTTGATTACAGGTCCCAATATGGGCGGAAAATCGACCTACATGCGGCAGACTGCGCTCATTGCACTGTTGGCCCATGTCGGTGCTTTCGTTCCAGCAAAACAGGTTCAGTTATCTCCTATAGATAGAATTTTCACCCGCATAGGCTCATCAGACGATTTGGCCAGCGGCCGCTCAACGTTTATGGTGGAAATGACCGAGACTGCCAACATTCTGCATAACGCAACGCCAAGAAGCCTAGTCCTCATGGATGAGGTTGGTAGGGGAACCAGCACCTACGATGGGTTGAGCTTAGCCTGGGCAGCGGCGGTTGCACTGGCGACACAAGTTCGGGCATTTACGCTCTTCGCCACTCATTATTTTGAACTCACGCATTTGCCCGAGCAGCACGACGCCATGGCTAACGTGCACTTGGACGCCACAGAGCATGAGGACCATGTGGTTTTTATGCACAACATTCAGGAGGGCCCCGCGAACCGCAGCTTTGGTTTACAAGTTGCTAAACTCGCCGGTGTGCCCGACAGCGTACTCTCCCTCGCCCGAGACAAACTCAAGCAATTGGAAACCGGAAAAATACAAGTAGAAACCGTTGCACCACCCTCTCAAAACGATTTCTTCTTAACTCCTGAGACACACCCAGTGATTGAAAAGCTGCAAAATTTGAGCCTCGATGAACTCTCACCAAGAGCTGCACTGGAAATTCTGTATGAACTGCGCAAACAGTTGTAATTCGCGTATTTCAAATCGACGCAGAAGGCCGTATCCTTGCGTCGGACCAAATGGAGATGAGCAAGCATGACCTTTGTAGTTGGCGAAGACTGTATCAATTGTAAGCACACCGACTGTGTTGAAGTATGCCCGGTCGACTGTTTTTACGAAGGCCCCAATTTCTTAGTGATACACCCGGACGAGTGCATCGACTGTGCACTATGTGAACCAGAGTGTCCTATCGATGCTATCTACTCTGAAGATGAACTACCCGCAGGTCAGGAACAATTTCTCGCCCTGAATACCGAGCTGGCAGACATCTGGCCCAATATCACAGAGAAGAAGCCTGCGTTAGAAGATGCCGAGGCATGGACCGGCAAATCTGACAAGTTGCCCCTGCTGCAGCGCTAGCTGGTTTTATTCAGCACCAAGAGCGATATATGGGGGCGTGGACGATACCAACGACAACCCCTTGAGGCGCGTTGGACTAGCGACGGGGTAGCAGGCGAAGCGGGTCTACTGGCTGTCCCTTCCTACGGATCTCGAAATGCAGCTTCACCGTGTCAGTGCCACTGCTACCCATTCGCGCTATTTGTTGTCCGGCACTAATATTTGTACCTTCAGCCACTAACATGACTTCATTGTGTCCATAGGCGCTAAGGAACTGCTCGTTGTGTTTGACGATTAAGAGCGCGCCGTAACCCTTCAAACCTGTCCCCGCATACACCACAACCCCCGCAGCCGTCGCATAAACTGGGTCGCCACGCTGACCAGCAATATCGATACCTTTATGAAGCACTGCTGAATAAGCGCGCTCAACCGGCCCCTTACCCGGCCACAACCAACGCGTCACAGGGCCCAGATTTTGCTGTTTGTTCTGAGCCGCGGGCTTGACCTTAGCTGTTGGAGGCTTAGAAACAGGCTTTGGCGGTGTTGCCACCTGAGACTCAGCCGTGACTGTGGCAGCGGTCTTTGATGCCGGCTTTGGTTGTGCTGATGACTTAGGTGTCGAGGGTGGCTTTGCTTTCGACTGGGATTTCGACTGGGGCTGCGGCGCAACCTTCACCTCAGACTTAGACGTTACCTCGGCGGTCGATTTCGCTGTGGCTGTGCCCGCTGATCCAACTGTTGCTTCCGTCACTACGGCTGTTACCGGCGGATGCGATAGAGCAACCTCCGCAGATTGACCAGCAACAGAGCCAGCGACGGGATCGATGGTACTGAGGGTTTGACCCGGATAAATGAGATAAGGCGGCGCAATATCATTTGCCCGTGCAAGCAGTCGATAGTCGGCACCGAGGCGAAATGCAATGGCGTATAACGTATCTCCCTCCTCCACCGTATAAGGCTTACCGTGGTCGAGTGAGCCGCCATAATGCGGTGCGTGAGCTAACTCGGGCTTTACTGCGCCTCGGCTCGCATCAAGGACAACACCCTGTCGACTTTCAATGGGTGCGGGTGGATTATTCGCGCAGCCGAAGAGAAGAGCAGACACGACACATAACGATCCCAGTCCCGCACCACTGGGTTTACTAGGGTGCATCGGCAGTACGAATCTTTTCTGATCGACCCGCCAACCCCTGAAGGGAAATAACCACACCAGCGCCAAGTAACGCACTTAATAGACAGCCTAGCAATTCGCTGTCGCCCTCGATGGCCTCATAATACATGGGTGAAACTGGTGCCGTCTGTGTGGGGCGAGCTTGGCCCTCACTATCAATAGTCGTCTGCAGTACCTCCTGCCATGGCCATAAAATCACTAAAGACCCGAGTAAAAATCCCACCAGCAGCGCAAGCGTGGCGGAACGCGCTCGGGACAAAACGAAACTCAGAAATCGACTAAAACTTAGCAATCCAACGCCACAACCCGCCGCAAAAATCAGCAACGGAACGGCCTCTCGATCGGCAACAGCAGTAATAATTGGTCCATACATACCAAGCAGCAACAAGATAAAACTGCCTGAGATTCCCGGTAAAATCATTGCGCATATACCGAACAATCCAGCCACGAAAAAACCCGCTGAATGCTGGGGGAAACTCACTCCTGGACCCAAACCCAGTACGAGCATAGCGACGACTCCTAATAAAGCCATTGTGACTATCGTCGGCGTCAGACGAGTAATTTCGGTGCGAATAAGTGACAAACTTGATACTAAAACCAAACCGCAGAAAAACGACCACACGAAAAGAGGCTGCGTCTCCAACAAAACTTTAAGCGTACCTGCCAGACCAAAAATCGCCGATGCAATGCCCAGCATGAGTGGCAACAAAAATGCCCCGTCTACGTGCCGCCATAAACCTGACCACTGCCCCTGAAATAACAACCGAATCGCAGCCGCATCTACCGAAGTAACTGCCCCTAAGAGTCGAGGGTAAATCCCGGTAATTAACGCAACCGTACCTCCTGACACCCCGGGCACAAGATCGGCAGTTCCCATAGCGGCGCCCCGCAGAAAAATGCCCCAGCTGGAGGTGGCCATTATCGCTCCACTCCGGGCAGCATAGGTACAAAGTTTACGGGCTCAACAACTTCGGTCTCAAAGCCCGATTCACCTGCGTAGACCACAATCAAATCCTGTTCACGGTTACCCACTGGCATAATCAAACGTCCCCCTATGGCTAACTGCTCAAGCAACACTGCGGGCACCTCGTCCGGTGCCGCTGCCGACAAAATCACATCAAAAGGGCCCTTATCAGGCCAGCCTGCCAGACCATCTCCAAATCGCAGCTGCACATTACGTAAGCGTAAATCTCTAAAACGCTTGCGAGAACGATCTGAGAGCCCTTTGATTCGCTCCATCGCGAAGACCTCTGTAGACACTTGCGCCAGTATCGCGGTTTGGTAGCCCGAGCCACTACCGATTTCAAGCACCTTTTTAGGTGTGCCGTTTGCCAGAGCGAGTTCTGTCATTTTAGCCACAATGTAAGGTTGTGAAAGCGTCTGGTTCCACCCTATTGGCAAGGCGGTATCTTCATAAGCACGATGCGCAAGGGCTTCATCAACAAACAAATGTCGTGGTGTCGAGCGGACAGCTTCGAGGACTTCAACCGATGAAATACCTTGCTCAGCCAGACGCTGCACCAGCCGCTGGCGCGTTCGCATGGAAGTCATGCCTATACCATCACGATCCATCACTCAGACCTCAGTACCGGTACGAGCAATCAACAAAGCGACAGCATGGCAGGCAATACCCTCTTCCCGGCCAATGTATCCTAGGCTCTCTGTAGTCGTTGCTTTTACATTAACCGCCAGATGTGTCACGCCAATATCACTCGCAATATGGCCGCGCATGGCGTCGGTGTGAGGAGCTATTTTTGGCCTCTGGGCAATGATTGTAATGTCGGCGTTCACGACCTGCCATTGATGAGCGTCCAACAAAGCGACAACACGCCGCAGAAGCACGCGACTATCCACATCCGCATAAGTCGCGTCGGTATCGGGAAAATGAGCACCAATATCGCCCAATCCAGCGGCCCCAAGCAGCGCATCGCAGAGAGCGTGCAGCACGACATCGCCATCAGAATGCGCAACCAGGCCTGAACTGTGCGCGATTTTTTCGCCGCCCAAAATGACATGGTCTCCAGAACCAAAAGCATGGACATCAAAACCATGTCCGATACGCATCATGTCCGCTTCACCGCCCAGGTTTTTAAATAGTACTCGGCCACCCTTAGATCATCAGGCACAGTCACCTTTAAATTGCAGGAAGGACCCTCAACAACCTGAACATCATACCCCGCTTGTTCCATCGCACTGGCCTCATCAGTAACAGGCAACCGCTTATCTAAAGACTGCTCAAGGGCAGAGGACAGCTCAGACCAGCGAAACATTTGGGGGGTTTGAGCGCGCCACAAGCTTTCACGATCAAGGGTTTCTTCAACGCGGTGATCGCTGCCAACGCGCTTGATAGTGTCATTGACCCGCTGTGCCAAGAGCCCGCCAACACCGCCGGCCTTAATCGAATCAACAAATCGCTGCAAATCCGCTAAGGGTAGGCAGGGCCTGGCCGCATCATGCACTAATACCCAATCGTCCTGCGCTGCAATCCCCGCGAGACTACGCAAACCAGAAAGCACCGAGTCAGCACGTTCTGCGCCCCCAGAAGCACGGCTAACCCTGGGATCACTGAGACTCGAAATCTCATCAGCACGGCGATCGCTAGGATCTACTACCACGACAACCCCCCGAATATCAGGGCAAGCTAGAAGCCCACGCAAGGCATATTCAAGGATCGTCGTCCCCGCAATCCGGAGGTACTGCTTGGGGATTTCTGCCGCCATACGCTGACCCGACCCAGCGGCGGGAACCACGGCCCACAAGCTACTCATGGTTGCTGTGGCACCGGCTCCGATGGTTCGACGAACTGGTAGTACGCTTCATCTTCTTTGACCAAGCCCAATTCCTCTCGTGCATGCTGCTCCACCGCCAAATGTCCATTTTGAAGTTCCATGACCTGATGCGCTAGGCGATCATTGCGAGCCTTGAGTTCAGCATTGCGCGCCTCTTCTATCACTATTTTTTCCTGCAGTCGCACGCTTTCAGCAATGCCGCCATCACCAAACCAAAGTCGATATTGAAGAAACAACATCAGCCCCAGCAGAACGACGGCTAAAATCCGCATACGCATTAGCTGCGAGAAAACTCGTCGCGGCCACGATAAGGGGCAGTCAATCCCAATGCCGCCTCAATACGCAACAATCGGTTGTATTTGGCGACACGATCAGATCGGCAGAGTGACCCAGTTTTTATTTGTCCCGCACCCGTGCCCACTGCGAGGTCAGCAATGGTCGCATCTTCGGTTTCCCCTGAACGATGTGAAATAACCGCCGTGTAGCCCGCACCGCGAGCCATAGCAATGGCATCTAAGGTCTCGGATAATGATCCGATCTGATTAAATTTAATCAAAATTGAATTACCAATGTTCTCGCGAATACCGCGCTCTAAAATTTTTGTATTGGTTACAAAAAGGTCATCCCCCACCAGCTGAATACGATCCCCAAGCTTTTGAGTCAGGGTGGCCCAGCCCTCCCAGTCCGATTCATCAAGCCCGTCTTCGATCGAAATAATGGGGTGTTGGCTACATAAGTCGCCCAAATAATCGGCGAATTCGCTGCTATTGAACTTCCGCCCTTCGCCTTTAAGATCATAAAGTCCATCTTTGTAAAATTCAGAGGCCGCACAATCAAGGGCCAGAGTAATATCAGAATCCAGTTTGTAGCCAGCCACCTCGACGGCCTCAGCAATGATATCGAGAGCCGCGGCATTGGACGGCAAATTTGGAGCAAATCCGCCCTCATCGCCAACCGCTGTCGCGAGCCCTCGAGCGGACAACACTTTTTTCAAGTGATGGAAAATTTCTGCGCCCATACGCAAGGCGTCAGAAAAAGTACCCGCTGAGACAGGCTGAATCATAAATTCCTGTATATCGACATTATTGTCGGCGTGCTCACCGCCGTTAAGAATGTTCATCATTGGTACGGGCATTGTCATCTGCTCGTTGCCCGATAAATTGGCGATATGCTCGTACAGCGGAATACCTCTTGCGGCCGATGCCACTTTCGCCGTAGCCAGCGAAACGGCGAGAATGGCATTTGCACCAAATTCACCCTTGTTTTCGGTGCCATCGGCCTCAATCATGCGCTGGTCAACGCCCCGCTGATCACAGGCGTCGTAACCCAATAGTAGTTCACGAATAGGCCCGTTAATGTTCCCCACCGCGTTTAGAACACCTTTGCCCAGATAGCGCTTCGGATCATTGTCGCGTAACTCTAGAGCCTCTCGGCTACCTGTGCTGGCCCCGGACGGCGCACAGGCGACTCCCACCGCGTCATTGTCTAAGGTGACTTCTGCCATTACCGTGGGGTTACCCCGTGAATCCAATACTTCGAAAGCACGTACGTCGACGATCTCGCTCACTGAGGGTTCTCCATTCTGGTTTAATTTATGGTGAGATGAGGCAAGGCTTTTGCCATCGTATCGACAGCTTTGATTTGCTCGAGAAACGGCTCAAGCAGCTCTAAAGGTAAGGCGCTTGGACCGTCGCACAACGCTTTATCGGGCTCGGGGTGGGCTTCTAAAAACAAGCCTGCGAGACCTATGGCCATGCCTGATCGGGCCAATGATAATACCTGCTGTCTACGGCCCCCCGAAGCGCTCTGACCCGGATCTCGACGTTGCAAAGCGTGGGTAACGTCGAATATAAGCGGCAACCCGCCAGTAACCCGCTGCATGACACCAAAACCAAGCATGTCGACCACAAGGTTGTCATAGCCAAAATTACTGCCGCGCTCGCAAAGCAATAGCCGACCGTTGCCACACTCGCGAAATTTATCCACGATATGAACCATTTGTTCCGGGCTTAAGAATTGCGGTTTTTTAATATTTATCACAGCCCCGGTATTTGCCATCGCCTGAATCAGATCGGTCTGGCGAGCTAGAAAAGCGGGCAGTTGGATAATGTCACAGACTTCAGCAGCAGCGGCTGCCTCCTCAGGGGCATGTACGTCAGTCAGGATGGCAACTCCCAGCGCGCTTTTTACCGCGCCAAGCTGCCGAAGCCCTAAGTCGAGACCCGGCCCTCGATACGACGCCACCGATGAGCGATTGGCCTTGTCGTAAGACGCTTTAAAAACCAAAGGAATGGACAAGCGCCGACAGACTTCTTGGTAATGTCCCGCAACATCCACCGCAAACTGTTCGCTTTCAAGTACGTTGATTCCGCCAATCAGCACAAAGGGCAAGTGATTAGCAAACTGAATATCGCCGGCAGAGACAATGACAGGGGTGTCCGACATGGGTCAGCTCGTGGCCTCTGTTGCTGACTGCGCCTCAGTGTGTCGCAGCGCAGCCTCAATATAGCTGGTGAACAAAGGGTGGCCCCCCCGAGGTCTTGAGGTGAACTCAGGGTGAAACTGGCAGGCCAAAAACCAAGGATGCGAGGGTAACTCGACCATTTCGACCAGCTCCCGGTCCTGAGACCACCCCCCCACGCGAAGACCCGCTGCTTCAATCTGAGCGACGTAATTGTTGTTAATTTCGTAGCGGTGTCGATGCCTTTCACGAATTTCGGATGCGCCATATACCTTTTGAGCGAGGCTTCCCTCGACCAAATGACACGTTTGGGCTCCCAAACGCATAGTGCCACCTAAGTCTGACTGCGCATCTCGCTTTTCCAGGCTGCCATCGGCATCCTGCCACTCGGTGATCAACGCAACGACGGGATGGGGTGTTGTGGGCTCCATCTCCGAAGAATGCGCCCCAGTGAGACCACAGATATGCCGACCATACTCAATCATGGCCATATGCATACCCAAACAGATGCCCAAAAATGGAATGTTATTTTCACGGGCGTAGCGCACAGCTTCAATTTTGCCGTTTATGCCTCGATCACCAAAACCACCAGGCACCAAAATGGCATCAAGATTTTTCAGCAGCGCGACGCCGTCAGACTCAATATCTTCAGCGTCAATATATCGAATATCGACTTTCGCCAGGGTCTGAAGCCCCGCATGCTGCAGCGCTTCATTCAAGCTTTTGTAAGCGTCGGCCAAATCGACATATTTACCCACCATGCCAACCGTAACGGTGCCCCTGGTTTTACTAAGATC
>UPTG01002511.1_pt1 | contig 12510 bp, 13 predicted proteins | sample 2160121 | NCBI WGS metagenome assembly UPTG01 (sample SAMN06266255, study PRJEB28933) | marine metagenome | isolation source: Columbia River Estuary | place: USA:Columbia River Estuary, USA | collected 2014-07-27 | reverse complement strand
ATACTTTAGCATACCTACTTTCTTTTATTTTGATTTTTGTAACATAACGATTCGTTTTTTGATTAATGATTGATTGAAAAAATTATTTGTAAAGGCAATATTTTCTACTTGAAAAACTTGATTTATTATCGTTTCATAGTATTTCTTTTTATCGTAATTCACACTTGTAGCATCTGCTTCAAACTCATGAATTTCGGCTAATTTATTTTGAAAAACATACAGCAAAGGATTAAACCAAAAAGGTATTTTAAAAAGCTCAATAGCTAATAAATCTAAAGAATGAACTTGATTTTTATGAATTAATTCGTGTTTTAAAATTAGCTCGAAATCTTGATTTTTATCCCCAATGAAAATGTAATTCAAAAAAGTAAATGCCTGATTAGAATTTTGTAATTTATATATGATTGTTCCCTTAAAGTTTTCTTTATGTGAAATTTTAATGAATTTGAAAATTTTAAGAAATTTAAGAATCAAAAGAAATACTGAAATAGCTATTCCTATTAAATACAACACTACGAACCATGATTCTTGCAAAAAAGCAGATTGAGACACAGCGTTTATACCAGATTCTAAATTATTACTTAATATGATTTCATTTAACTGCACAAACTGTGATTCTTCCGTTTGGATAGTAAATTTGAATAATGGAATTAGAAATGAAAAAAGTACACTTCCTATTAAATATATGCGATTCCACTTAAAAAAAGTTTCCCCTTTAAGAAGCACCTGATAAACCAATAAGAATACAAGTTGTATACTTATAGTTTGGAGACTATAAATTAAAAAATCATTCATTTTTATTGTTTTTAATTTCCTTTAATAACGCTTCTACATCTTCTAAATCTACGTCGTTTCTATTTACAAAAAACGAAACCATATTTTTAAAAGAACCTTGAAAATAACCTTCCATCAATTTATTTAATGAAGAACTACTATATTCCGTTTTCTTAACAATAGGAAAATAAACATATCCTTTACCTTCTTGTTTATGGCTTACAAACTGTTTTGTTTCTAATATTCTAATTATGGTAGAAACCGTGTTGTATGCCGGTTTTGGCTCTGGAAGTTGCGCAATTATATCCTTAACTGTTGCGTCTTGCAAATCCCATAAAACTTGCATTAATTCTTCTTCTGCTTTTGTAAGTTGCTTTGTCATTTTTATCAACTAATCTTTTAGTTCGTTAAAACAAATATAGAACTAATTTTTTAGTTTCAACTAATTTTTTAGTTTATTTTTAATGTTATACATTTATACCTCATAAAAGCAGCTATGGAGTACTTTTTATTAATTATGAGTTTTTGCTTACTTATTATAGGCATATTAGGGAGTTTTTTACCTATTTTACCCGGACCACCAATTAGCTGGGTTGGGCTTTTATTACTTTATTTAACAAAAGGAATAGAAATTAACTATTGGGTACTTGGCGTAACACTTTTTATTGCATTGTTTGTTGTAGTGCTCGATTATATAATCCCAGCCAAAGGAACCAAGCGTTTTGGAGGAAGTAAATATGGCGTTTGGGGAACTAATATTGGTTTAGTAATTGGATTATTCTTTCCACCAATAGGTTTTATCATTGGAGCATTTGTAGGCGCTCTTGTGGGAGAACTTATTTACGACAAAAAAAACCAAAACAGAGCTTTAAAAGCAGCAACCGGTTCGTTTTTAGGATTTCTTGCTGGAACTTTTATAAAACTAGTGGTTTGTTTTGCTTATTTAGGCTTGTTTTTTAGCCTAGTTTGGAAAAATTCGGGTATTTGGTTTTAGTGATGCAGAATACTTATTCTTTAGTAAATTTTTAGGCTTAAATTAGAAGTCGCGCTATCAGATTTTTTATAAATCATATCTATGAAAAATTAAAAAATTCTTTAATAATGTAAATTAACAATAATGGAGCAGCAAGTGAAAAAAACATATAAATTAAAAAAATCAACCTAATATTATTTGGGAGTTTATTTTCCGTTTTTAATAGAAATTCTTTTCTATGCATAATTTCATATATAAAAATATTACATAAAAGTGTTAAAGCATAAAAGAAAAAAATACTGTTTTCAATTTTAAAAAACCTAAAATCTAATAAATAATATATTAATATATATATATATAAAAACTAAATGTGAGGATTGACAAAAGGAAATACTTCCTATTGCAACAATTTCAGGATTTGAATCTTCCTTTTTTAAATTAGTGAAATGATACAAAAATATATTATCGTAAAATTTATAAATCATATTTAATTTATTTTACCTCTTTAGCATATTTTACAATCCGTTAACAAAATTAGTTTCAAAACAAATTTAACATAAATACATCTAATTCGTTTTCTAAACCTCGAAGAATTTTTGAGAACACCTAATTGACACCTTTTTATTTGAAAAAAGTATCTTTTAAGCAGTATGATTTTACAAAAGTGTATAAAATCAAAAAGCCATCCAAATTCTAATAATCCAGAATATAGTGGTTTTATTAGACAAACTCCTTACGAGACAAAGAGTCACAGATAAGTCTTATTTAATGTTTGCCTTTAAAAACAATTACTATTTATTTAAAACAATTGTAAAAATAGTTCCTTTATTAATTTCTGAAACAACTTTTATGGTTCCTTGTAATTTATCAACAATACTTTTTACAGTTGCTAAACCAATACCTGTTCCGTAATTATTGTAGCGGTCTTTAATATTTAATGTTTTAAAAAAAGTAAAAATTGAATCAATATTATCTTTAGAAATTCCCATTCCATTATCTGAAACCGTTAATTCATATTTAGATTCCTTTTCAACAAGCTGCACTTGCAGAATAACTTTTTCGTTTTGATTGTACTTTATTCCATTAGAAAGCAAATTGATCAAAATTTGTTCAACAGCTACAGCATTAGAAACCATTGTTAAATCTTGAACTATTTGGAGTTCATATTCGTTTTTAGAATTCAATGAATTAAAAACCTTTATAGCAATAGCACTTACATCGACAATGTCTTTCTTTAAAAAATCTTGGCTATTACTTTTATGGTATTCTAGCATAGCATCTACAAAATGCTTTAATGAATAAGAAGATTCTGAAATATAATCCAAATACTGAACTCCAGTTTCATTAAGTTCGCTCGAACACTCCTCTTTAAGTAAATTAGAAAGTGATATAATATTATTTAAAGGCGATTTAATGTCGTGAGAAACCACACTAGCAAATTGTTCTAACTCATTGTATTTAAAATTCAGTTCTGAATTGTCAAATATTAGTGTTTTATTATTTAACCTTAATTGCAATAAATTTGAAACTTGCTTCCCTAATTTTTTTAATCCTAAAATTTGATTTTCCGTTAAATTTCTAGGTTTTACATCAATTACACAAAGTGTCCCAATTGGAACATCTGTAGTTGGATCTATCAAAATAACGCTGGCATAAAAACCAGTTGTTAATCCATTTAAAACAGCAACTTCTTTAAAGACTTCGTGCTCAAAAACATTAGGAATGTTTACAAACGTATTAGATAATTCAATAGCAGCAGAACAAAAAGAAGTAGCTCTAGGGCTTTCATTGTGCGGCAAACCTTCGTTCGATTTAAACCATTGCTTTTTATCATCTATAAACGTTATGGTAGAAATAGGTGTTTCACAAATTTGAGAGGCCAAGAAAGCAATATCGTCATATTCTTGTTCTGATGCTGAATCAAGAATATTGTATTTAGCTAAAGCTTTAACTCTTTTATAATCGTTTGTTACAGATAGTGCCATATTGCTTTTCAAATTTCTAATATTCTCAAAAGTAACAAAAATAAACACTAAAAGCCATTAAAGAGATTACAAAGCAAAAGTGTATAAAATCAAAAAAGCTATCCAAATTCTGATAAATCAGAATATATGGAAAGCTTTTCATTGGTCTAACTACTAAACCTGCTACGAGTTACAAAGTCGCAGCGTAAACAACACAACTATTTTAAATACTTTTATGGGGCAAAAAAGCACCTCATTTCTGAAGTGCTTTCCCCAATCTTGCGGTCTGGACGGGACTCGAACCTTTTTAGCTAAACACCCTAAGATATTAACATTACAGAGGTTGTGTTTTTAGTGTTCACCTTTTTGTATGCTTTTTGAAGTTTTCAATCTTAAAAGAAAAGCTAATTAAATAAAGAAATCCTAACCGTTGAAAAGTTAGGATTATACAGTTTAAACGCTATGTTGTAACTCTAATTCAGGCATTTCATCATATGTTCTACCGTTTAGAATTCTACCATTTTTCTTTTTGTTTTTACCTCCCCATTGCTTAAAAAAGAAAGCTACATCAGATTTTTGACATTGTTCTTGAATATCAATAACCCAATCAGCATCCATTGGTCTTGGATTATGACCACTTTCACCACCAACAATAACCCAATCTATTTTATCCAAATTTAAATCAGGTAGTGGACCAATTAATGGCTCTAATGAAAGAAATTTTACTCTTGCATTAGTTTCTCTTAAAAAATCAATCCTATTTTGCACTTTCTGTTCTTCAACTGAAACTCCCATCCAAATATTATGTGTCCACTTTAATTTTTCATGGAGTTCTAAAAGTCTTTCTGCTCTTTTAGTTAATACTTGAAAAACATGTTGTGGATTATCGTTCATTACTTTGAAAACTTTCTTAATGAACTCTAATGGAATTTCTTCATGGAATAAATCACTCATTGAATTTACGAAAACAACTTTTGATTTTTTCCATGTGTATGGAACGTTTAAAGCATCGGGATGAATTCTGACTTCAAAATTATCCTTATACTTTTCTACTCCCATTGCTTGTAAACGCTTAGACATAATTTCAGCATAACAAAACTTACATCCTTGTGAAATTTTTGAACAACCCGTTGTAGGATTCCACGTCATTTCTGTCCATTCTATACTTGATTGTGCCATTTGTTTATTTTAAAGTAAAAAAAACTTTTTTATTGTTCTCATCAGATGGCTTAAAATACTTTATATAAAAAGATTTTCTTCTAGCCTTTTCTCCATTCAACAAATACACTTCAAATATATTGTTTTTCTGCCACACTTCAAATATTTGATTTGTATGTTTTGGCAAATAACCTTGTCTTAATGTATACTCATACACCTCACTATTATATCTTTTTACTTTTAGAAACTCTTTCAATTTATCTTCTAACTCATTAGTTTTGTCATCATAAAACAAAGATGGCTGATTGCCTAAATATTCCCAGCCTCTTCCTTGTTCTGAATCAATTTCCCATTTAGCCTCTAACATTTTTTCAAATCCCTTAATATGAGATGTGAAAAAATAAAGACAGAAAACTGTGTTCTCTTCCTTTTTTAATGAAAAATTATCAACAAAATAATCTTTACCTAAATAACTTTGAAAACCATTTTTTAATGTGCTAATAAAATCCCAGACAGAATTACAATTATCCATTTCTTCTGAAATATCTAACTCATTGATAAAGTTACTTAATGATTCGGGCATTCCAGAGCCTGAAAAACGATACATAAATTGAATTGGTAGCCATAATAATACCTCTGATTTTTTCTTACAGTTTAGGAGTTGCTTGATATGTGTAGCTTTTACATCTTTATAGCCGTATGGGTCAATGAATACAAAACCTTTTTCATTCTTAAATTTGCTAAAAGAATCCGAAAGCCTTTTAACTTCATCTTGATAATCGTTAGAAGTAAATTCAACATCACCAATATTCTTGTAATGTAAGGATTTGGATTTTATTGCTTCTTTAAGAATGTTTATTTTTGATTTATCAATGTCATTAAATTGACAGTTTATTTTTGGAAGCTTACTGGGTGTATTTGCAATTTTAGTATAATATGTTTCCTTAACTTTCCTTAATGCCACCAATGGACTTCCTTCTCCGCCATCTTCATATAATCCTTGTCCACAAAACAAATCATAGATGTTTATTTTTTCGGTATATCCATCATTACTAATAATATTTAAATATCTTTTTAAATATTCACTTAATAATTTGACTTTAGCTTCAGAATGATTTAATAAATTAGTTTTTACATTTTTTTTATTCATACAAATATTATTTTATCAACCTACCAAAATTAAATCATATATTTTCTCTTAACTTACGGAAAACCACATTTTCAAAAATAAACATTACAATCCTAATTATCAACCCGTATTTACACCTGTTTTTCAAACTACTTAATCCTTACAACCACCCACTCAAACCATGAACCAACAACCAGCACTATAGCCTCTTTATAAGGCTTTAACTTCATTTGAAATGATATTGTAGTTATTTGGTTTAAAATTGCATTAGATGAGCTTAAAATGGCTTATGAATTGGTTATTTGGGTTTAAAGAAAAGACGAACCGTTAAGCTCGCCTTTTTACTAATTTTTGTATTCAACCATTTCTTATTTAAAATGTAAAAACCAATCTCCCTTTGATTCTCTATCAACAGTTTCTTGAGATTCAAAACCTATAAAAACGTAATTAATTGCATCTTTAGGATATTTATGTATAACTAGCAATTCGTTTAATTTATTTTTTAAACTTTCATTATCCATTAATTTTTCTTTCATTTTATCAGTATCTACACATATCCAAAAAACTAGATGTTTTGGATTTATTTCATATGCACCATATTGAAGTACTGAAAAATTTTCATTACAAACTATCGAAACCAATTTTTTAATTTCTTTCTCTATGACTCTAATCTTTCTTTTTAATGAATCTTTTGACTGAAAAATATTAAATATTCTCATAACTATTTTATAATATTTGTAATTACATTTACCCCATTTGATTGTAATATTGGCTGCTCTACAGTTAACCAAATACTTGAAGGTCTTGGACCTGCTGCTGTGGTGAAAAAGTTAACCTCACCTGTTGCTCCTTTAGCAAAATTTGTAGATAGGTTATTCCATATAGGATTAGAGACAGACCTAGGTAAAAAGGGACTTACAGTATTCATTATACCTCCTTTTGGTGTCATTTCTAATGTTTTCATTCCATTAGCAGCAGCAAAATCAGCAGCACCACTTTTAGCAACCTCTCCACCTGACCAAAACACTCTACCAGTAGTTGATGTAGAAGAACCAAATGCAGACCCCCAAAGTGAACTTAATCCTTTAGCAGCCCAACCCCAAGAAAAAGCTGGAGACGTAAAAAACATTGGAGTAGCCGCACCAGAAGCCATAGGTTTTCTTGAGTCAAAAGGTCCCATCAAACCCCATGATGATATTTTTGTACCCGCACCAGTAGTAAAACTAACCCCACTATTAACAACTAACCCATTACCTTCTCCATCAGAAACAGTACCGTCAGCATTTAAATTATAGCTATATTCTCCTTCCATTGAAACTTTTAAAGCTGCATTCACGTCTGTCACTCCTTCATAACCTGCTGCTTTCGCTTCTTCAACAGTATTTACTGTAGAATTATATGTATGTGATTTCTCTCCATCAATTTCTTGTGTAATCCACCCATCAGCTGCCATCCCTGTTGGGTCTACAAAAGTTAAAGGATTGTTATTTAAAAATGATTGTGGAGAAAAACTATAAAATTTTTCTGCTAAAGGGTCTATAGTTGAAGTTCTTCCTAAATCAGCCATGTAATTCCTAGCACCATAGTCATACATATTAAGTCCCAACTCATCTTGCAGTTCTTTACCGTTAAACTTATACTTATAAGCCTTTGTAAAGTTCTGACATACCACAAAAAGCACCTCAACTTTATTTCTAATAAGAACGTTACATCTACATTTTTCAACTAAACGAAATTAAGAGTAATCTTATAATTTTCCTAACTATTGAGCATAAAAAAAGCTCTCGATTTGAGAGCTTCATTTGTTATGTTAACTTGGATTCTATATTGTTAATAGCTATTTGAATAAATTTTGGGTTTGTAAACATTGTTTTCTTTCTGTCACTCCAATTTTCAAGCTCTTTTACTATTCCTTCTACTGAGTCTACTTTCTTATTCTCTCGAATAAAATCAATTGTAGAAAGAAGTTCCAGCCCGAAAGGTGAATAAAATCCTGACAGGAAATTTTTAGTTTTATCAACCGTTTGTTTTATTTGAACATTATCTTGAGAATTCAAAAACGCATCAACTTCACTTTCTGCTTCGGTTATTAATCCTAATTCTTCAAAAGGTTTTTTATCTTTCGAACTATATCCCATTATATAGCTTCCATTCAAATAATGCAAAACATGTTTTACTTTTCCTGAATATGGTCCATAAAAATTTGGTTGAAACTGTAATTTAAAAACATCTTTTCCTCCAAACCTTTGTAAAAAATAAGCTATTTTTTCTGCAGAAAATTCAGAAACAAATTCTCCGTTTTTAACTAAATCATAAAGTACAGATAAAAGCATTGCTCTAGCTGGAGTCAATTTTACTCTTTCTTTTTTTAACACTTCTTGGATACTTTCACTTGGTTCGTAAATATAAATATCGCAATCAATTTCAGATAAATGCCTTTCTAATATTAATTTCACCTTACTCCAATCCAATCCTCCATTACCAGCTCCTAGCGGAGGTATTGCAATGGATTTAATTTTTCTTTCTTTTATTTCTTTTACTAAATCTATTAATCCACTTTCTATATAACTAAATTCAGAAGGTAATCTCCAATTCGTTTTTGTTGGAAAGTTTATTATGATTTTTTTTCCTGAAAGTAATGAGACTTCTTCTGTTATTAAAAGTTTACCAACATTTACCTCTTTGTTCTTACACGCCTTAGCGTATTCCTTAAAATTAATTGGGAACATATTTTTAAACTGCAAAGCTATCCCTTTACCCATAACACCAACAGTGTTAACGGTATTAACCAAAGCTTCCGCTTCACTCTCTAATAAATTACCAATTTTATAATGTATCATATTTTAATAATAATAACCTTCTCTAACAAAAATAACACTTTCATCAATCCCAAACCCTATCATTCTTTCTTTCGCATTTTGATTATATACAACATATCCTAAAATAGCCGAAAAATCAATATCACCCATTACAAGAAATTCAGCTTCTTTTCTTCTTTTTTTATCTAAGTCGTCTTCAGATTTCCAGTAAACCGCCTTAATTGCATTCCAATCTAATAGTTCTTCAATGTCATTAATATTAACATTGTTATACAAAGTTGTAAAAGAATCCACAGCATGACCATCTGTAAAAACATAATCTAAATTCAAATCAATTATTTTTTGAACAGAAGTAACACAATATACAATATTTTCAGCTAATGTTGGAGCAACCATATTAAATCCTTTTTGAATCACATACAGCATTGGGGTTCTAACTCCTAAATAAAAAGGAATATAATCTCCTAATCTAACTCCATTATTAAGTTCAAAATTATTTCTTCTTGCAATTAAACTACCGTCTCCTATAGGAACAAAATTTGAATTTGCATTAGCTGAATTAACATGAGTAATCCCATTATTTTGAACATGTATAATATTCTCAATATGGGTCATTCTAAATAAAAAAACTTTATTCAAATCCAACATTTTACAAATGTATAATTAATTTCAATTTTACAATTTAAATGTATGAATAAAATTTCAATTATTGTAGTAATACAAACACACTAAATAGGAAAATATCTATTTATCAATTCCCTTTCATTCTTTGCATCAGTCTTAATATACTTCTCCGTTGTCCCTGGCCATTTATGTCCTGCTAGCTCTTGAACCTTTACCAAATCATACTTACTATCGTTTAACCAATTGGATATTACGCTCATTCGGATAGTTTGTGGATTTAGATTCCTATCAGCAAATAAGCTCTTTAAAGGCACAATAACAGAATGCACTCCATCTACTGTAATTGGTTTTCCTAGTTTGTTTAATATAAGTTTATCCGTTTTAACCATTAGCATTTTAGCTCTAACCTCATCAATATAATTTGCTATTGGTAACATCTGCTTGGGTTTTAGCTCTAGCGTTCTTCTGTTAAGGTTCTTCGATGCTTTGATATAGATTGTTCCGTTATCCAGATCAATATCTTTTAATTCCAGTCTGATTATTTCCTCACTGGATAATCCTTGATATATCAGTAAACCAATTAAAACCTGATTTCTTGACTTCAAAAACCAATAGCGATTTTCTCTTTGGAGTAGAATTTCTAATTCCTCAGGATTAAATAAATCTTGCGTTTGAATAGACTGGTTGCTTTTGGTTTTGATGTTTAGCTTTTTACATGGATGGTCGCTTCTTAGATTCATAACCACCAAATATTCATAATACTTTTTAATAGCGGATAGGATTCGGATTCTGTACTGGATGTTACTTTGTTTCTTACTAACTTCATCCATGTACTTAACCAAATCTTTGTATTTGTATCGCTTGGCTTTTGGATTGGTATTAATAAAATGGTTGATAGAGTACAAATAACTTTCAGCGGTTTTGGTGGTCAATATTTCTTTCAAGTATATTTCTAAAGTTAGTTTTTTCATAGGCAAAGATTAAAAGTGGGTTACTGGTTTTCGTTTCTTGTTTTTGATAGCATATAGATACGTGGTATTGATAACGGAATGACCAAGAAAACGTTTTATAAAGTCTATTCCTGCATTGTTCTCTGCTAAGTGATATGCAATGCTATGTCTGAGACAATGAAGCGTTATTTCCTTTTGAATTAGCTCGTAATTATTGGTTTGCTCCAGCATCTTTTTTAGAGTTTCATTCAGATGTTCTCCTCTCATTCGTTTGCCTTTACTGTTAATGAAAAAAGCATCTTCCAATTGGTTTTTACCTTCTAACTTTTGGTAACGTTCCTCTAATAGATATTTTTTTAAATAACTTAGAACACTATTACTCATAGGAACTTCTCTACGTTTGGAGTTTTTACCTTTTCTAACAATTAGCATTCCGCTGGATAGTTGCACATCTCTTACATCTAATGAGTGAATTTCAGCTCTTCTAAGACCACATCCATACGCTACAGACAACAATGCTTTTTCTAACTCGTTTTGAGCGTTATTGTACAGCAATTGCACCTCAGCAATTGAAAGAACATTTCTTGGGTTCTCATTATTTCCGCTATAACTTGGAATATAAAACGCTTTATCAATTTGGTTGTCTTCCAATAAGTTTAGGACAAACAATCCTAAAACAAACAAGTGAAATTTAATTGTTTTACTGGATAGTGTTCCTTCTCCACGTTGTTTGGGTCTTGTTATTAGATAATCAAAATATTGGATGGAGATTTCAGAAGTAACATCCTTGATTTTTGTGATTCCTTTTGCTTCCAACCATGATAAAAATTCCGATACAGTACTTTGATACATTTTGTTTTTGCCTTGTTTGTAGTTTCTGACTTTTACAAAGCTTTCAAACTGATTATAAAGGCTTATGTATGCTGGCATTTGTATCGTTTGTTTCATCTTATTTTCTTTTGGTTAAAAACATCATTTAAAAACTTTCCTATATGCACACTTTTGAAAACGAGGAACGCTAGCGCTATATACTTAATGTTTATTGGGCTTCACGTGTTCTTTTTAGTGTTTTTAAAAAGCGGACAACTGTTTGTTTAGGTCTTCTTTGATTTTGGCTTTTAGCTTCTCCATGTTATCCCAATATCCAATAACATACTTAAAACCTTTGTTTACTGAACCTTCCACCGCTTGGATATATTCCAATTCCTGTAAGATTTGAAAATATTTGAATGCTGAGGTTTTACTCATATTCAAATCCTGTCTTACTTCTCTAATATTGAAGCGGTGCGTTGTTCCTGCTGTTTGGTTCTTCACATAACCTTTCAATCGCTCAAAGAACTGCCTTGTACTTTTATCCAGTTCATCTACTTTGATTACGATGCTGGAGAAAAATATATCAACCGCTTTTGTTATATCTTCTTTGGTTGCAATAAGTCTTCCTTTATCATCCTTCTTTCTTTGGAACTGGTGTAAAATGGTAATTTGTGATACAAAGTTTTGAAATTGACTGTTAAGTCTTCTTAGCATCTTTGCCTCCAGTGGCAACATCAGTTTATCAGCAAATGGATTTACCACTTCATAACTCTTTAAAACTCGCATTGCATTTCTAAGAAGTTGCTTTGCTTGTTGTTCTGCTTCTGAACTACTTACTCCAGCGATTTTCTTATTCTGCTGATGAATGATTCTAAGTGTTTGTTCTTGGCTCTCATCAACTCCTAACACTACTGAACGGCTCATGTTATCATAGTAAATCTCTGCTTTGGTGGTAGCTGTTAGACTTGAGAAATGAGCTTGTACTTGCTTCATTTTTCCTCTTGGCTGTCCAAAAATATCTTTTACCACCGTTGAACTGGATAGAAATTTAGCAGATTGCATTTCTCTAAAGGCAAATTGTGCCTCTTCATCTAGTCCATCAAAATCCTGTATTAAAATCAGTTTATTTATTAGCTCCTTTTCCCTGTAGTGGTATAGTGATTTACTTGTTATTCTAGTTAAGTTCATCACATCTTCTTGAGGCATGCACTCCGCAACACAGTTCAATAAATGGCTTTTTCCTTCTCCTGATGTTCCTTGAATAAGTGCATGGAGTAGGTACGGCATTTTGTAACTACTAGCGAGG
>UPTG01002510.1_pt1 | contig 12517 bp, 9 predicted proteins | sample 2160121 | NCBI WGS metagenome assembly UPTG01 (sample SAMN06266255, study PRJEB28933) | marine metagenome | isolation source: Columbia River Estuary | place: USA:Columbia River Estuary, USA | collected 2014-07-27 | reverse complement strand
AAACGGGGATTTAAATTTAGAAAATGAAGGAAGTTGCACATCTTTGTAAGATATAAATATTTCACTTTCTTTTACTCCCCACTTTATCCCTAATTGCTTGTCATTCCATTGGATACCAGCTTCGTTATCTTTTGTGTAAGCATTGTCTACTTTATACGCAAAAGTAGCAGAATCACTCAATACTAAAAAACCATGTGCAAAGCCTCTGGGGATAAATAGTTGTTTTTTGTTTTCACAGGAGAGAACTTCTGAGTGATATAATCCGTAGGTGGGGGAGCCTTTTCGTATATCTACTGCAATATCTAGAACTTCCCCTTCAATACAGCGTACTAATTTTGCTTGTGCAAAAGGTGGGGTTTGATAATGTAAGCCTCTAAGCACACCTTTTGAGGATCTGGATTCGTTGTCTTGAATAAATGAGACTTTACCGATTACTTTCTCAAATTCATTTTTATTATAGCTCTCTAAAAAAGAACCTCTTTTATCAACGAATACAGTAGGTTCAATAACTACAATTCCATCTATGACTACTTTTGAAAACTTCATTTTATTTGATCAGTTTGAGCAGGTATTGTCCATATGCATTTTTTCTTAATGGCTCTGCTAACAACTTAAGCTTGTTAGCATCAATATATCTCATTTTATATGCGATTTCTTCTAAGCATGCTACTTTTAAACCTTGTCTTTTTTCGATTGTTTCTATAAACTGTCCTGCCTCCATCAAGGAATCATGTGTTCCTGTATCTAACCATGTAAAACCTCTACCTAAAATTTCTACTTTTAAGCATTTTTGTTTTAAATACGATTGATTTATCGATGTGATTTCCAGTTCTCCTCTAGTAGATGGTGTTACTTTTTTAGCAATTTGAACAACATCATTCGTATAAAAATACAATCCAACTACTGCATAATTAGAAGCTGGTATTTCTGGCTTTTCATCAATGGAGGTAACATTTCCTAAATTATCAAATTTAGCAACCCCATATCTTTGAGGGTCATTTACATAATAGCTAAAGATAGTTGATTTTCCTTCTGATATATTTTGTTTAGCATTTTGTAAAATCTCTGAAAAACCATAACCAAAAAATATATTATCTCCTAACACTAAGCATACATCGTCATTTTCTATAAAGTCTTCTCCTAAAATAAAAGCTTGTGCCAGACCATCTGGACTAGGTTGTTCTTTGTAAGATAAATTTAGGCCTATTTGTGAACCATCCCCAAATAGTTTCTTGAAGTTTGGTAAATCTTTCGGAGTTGAAATAATTAGAATATCTTGGATTCCCGCTAACATCAGTACTGATAATGGATAATAAATCATCGGCTTATCATACACAGGCAATAACTGTTTTGAGACCCCCTTTGTAAGAGGATATAAACGGGTTCCATCGCCTCCAGCCAAAACAATTCCTTTCATAGTTGATTCAATTTTGTGAGTAAAATCTTGAAATTACTATTTTCACCAAATATATCGTAAGTTTTTATCTTAAACAAGTAGAATGAGAATGCCCATATTTAATTTAAGAATGTATAATTTATATCAGATTTTTTAAAAACATTTAAATATATTTCATTGGAAATGATTCTATTGATTATTTACTATTCACTATTTTTTTATACATCCATGCCCACATTAGCGTTTTTATATTTTTAATATTACAACAGTTTAAATTTCTTATATTAGCTTATAAATTGATCAGTTATGTTATTGAAATTTAAACAGCCGATTGTTATTATTACAATCACATTATTTTCATTGTTAAATGTCCAAGCTCAAAAAGGTCTAGATTTGACCTCGGTAAATTACACAGATATTACTAACGAACAGTTACAATTGTTATTTCAAGAAGCTACTGCCAAAGGTTATAATTATAATGATATTTTAAAAGCCGCTGAAACACAAGGGCTTTCTAATGAGGAAATTACGGCACTTGAAAAGCGTTTTAATTCGGTAAATACACCAAGAGCATCAAAAAATAGCAACTTTACAGATCAAGAATCAAGACTTAGAAGCACTAATTATAGTAATACTACGCCAGAATATCCAAAAATGAAAAGTGACATCTTTGGTTTTGAGGTTTTTAAAGGAAACGGCTTACTTTCATTTCAATCTAATTTAAACATCCCGACTCCTGTAGGATATATCTTAGGCCCTGGAGATAAATTATTTATTGATATTTACGGCCAATCGGAAGCTTATTATCAAGTTGAAATTAACCCAGAAGGAACGATAATATTAGAAAATTTTGGCCCAATTCACCTCTCTGGTCTCACGGTTAAAAATGCGACTAAACGCATCAAAAATAAATTATCTAAAGTATATTCAGGCATTAAGGGGAATAAAAATACATTTGTCAATGTCTCTGTTGGAAAATCACGAACGATTAAAGTAAATATTGTTGGCGAGGTAGCTGTGCCAGGCTCTTATACCTTAAGTGCTTTTAATTCTGTTTATAATGCTTTATATGCTGCAGGAGGTATTACAGAAAATGCTACTTTAAGAGATATTAAGGTTTATAGAAACAATAAACTCATAAGTAAAGTTGATATTTATAAATATTTAACTGCGGGTGACTCCTCTGCGGATATAGCCTTAGAAAACAATGATCTTATCCTAGTAAAACCCTACACTAATCGTGTCACATTAAAGGGTGCTGTTAAAATAAAAGGTCGTTTTGAATTGTTAAAGAACGAAAGTTTACAAGACCTGTTAAATTTTGCAAGTGGTTTTAGTGAAGATGCCTATGTTAAAACTATAAAAGTAAAACGTATTTCGGATGGGGAACATATTGTAGCTGACATAAATAAAGATCAATTTGAAATATTCACACCAATACCTGGAGATGTTTATCAAGTTGACAAAGTACTAGATCGCTATAAAAATCGTGTAATTGTAAATGGAGCTGTTTACAGACCGGGTGTTTTTGCATTAACAAAAGGTTTAGGAGTAATAGGCTTAATTGCCAAGACTGAAGGTTTAAAACAAGATGCCTTGACAACAATAGCAAATATTATTAGAACAAATGAAGATTTATCAACTACCTCTATAAGCTTTAATTTAAGGGATATTTTATCAGGAAAAGAGCAAGATATTTTACTTCAAAAAGAAGACGTACTTACCATTTCATCAAAAAATGATATTAAACAGGACGCGTATGTAAAAGTCGGTGGTGCTGTCAAGCAACCTGGATTATATATTTATTCTAAAGGCATGAAATTAAAAGATTTAATTTTAAAGGCTAATGGTTTTAGTAAAAATGCGACAGGAACTAGAGTTGAAATTGCTAGAAAATTAAATGATAAGGTTGAGGGTAATTCTAAATTGTCAGAAGTAATCGTAGTTGATTTATCTTTAGGTTTTGATGATTTAAAAGATAAAAATAATATCATATTAAATTCTTTTGATCATGTTACTGTAAGAGCTAATCCAAATTTTAATGAACAGGAATTTATTTATGTTGATGGACAAATTAATTTTCCGGGGCTATATGCTATCGAATCAAAAGACGAAAGAATTTCAGATATATTAAAACGCGCAGGTGGTGTAAATGATTTCGCCTATCCCAATGGAGCAACCTTGATTCGCAAAACAGAGTTCTACAAAAAAGAAACAGAAGTCGATAAGCAGAAAACAATTTTATTAACGCTCAAAGAAAATTTAACAAGTAAATTAGATTCATTGTCTGAATCTGATTCAGGTCTTTTGAAAAGATTAAATAGTGATTTAGATAAGTTATATGCGCTAAGTGAAAATGAACAAATAGTCATCAACAAAACAAGTAATATAGCTGTATCCAAAAGGAATGATTCATTACAATATAATTTATTACCAAAAGAAAATAGATTTAAAAGCACTGAATCAATTGCCATAGATTTATCTGATATTATAAAAAATAAAAGTTCTATTTCAGATTTACTCGTTCAGTCTGGAGATACTCTGTTTATCCCAAAAAAATTAGAAACCATTCGATTAAGAGGGGAATTATTAAATCCAACGACGGTGAGATACCAAAAAAATAGATCGGTTAAAAGCTATATAAACGGGGCTGGTGGTTTTGAAGCTCGAGCAGATAAAAGCAAAACTTATGTAATTTATCCCAATGGACAAATACGCGCAACAAAAAAGTTTTTATTTTTTAATTTTTATCCTGGAGTAGTAGCAGGTTCTGAAATTATTGTCCCACGAAAATTAACAAAAAAGTCTACAATTGGAGTTGCATCTCTAACAACGGTTGTCACAGGATTAGCCACGTTGGTTTTAGCAATTACTACTATCAAATAGTCAAATCCAATTTTAGGTCATAGTTAAAATAAATAATTTAAGATGCAAACAGAAAGTAATATTCCAGATGAAGAAAAAATATCTTTAAAAAACGTGTTTGAAGGATTTAGAGATTGGTTTATGTTTATAATTGATAAACGTAAAACAATAGTATATGGCTCTTTATTAATATCGGTATTACCCTTATCTTATAATTATTTGAAATCACCAGTATATTATGCTAATACGTCTTTTGTATTAGAAAATGATGCTTCGGCTAGTTTGGGTGGTTTATCTTCTTTAGCATCAATGTCGGGGATTAACACTTCAAGTCTTATGAGCGCTAGTGCTAGTAATTTATTTCAAATTGATAATATACAAGAGCTTTATAGATCAAATAATATGTTAAGTCAAACTTTGTTAGAGAATGTTACTATTAATGGTAAATCTCAAATATTGATTGATTACTTCTCTAAAGTACAAAAATTAGAAAAAAAATGGGGTAAGAATAAGGTTTACACAAAAGATTTTTACAAGGATAAAAAACTTTATACAAGGGCCCAAGATAGTGTTTTAAAAGAAGCTATAAAATTGATTAAAAAAGATTTTTTAATTGTAGAAAAGCCGAGTAGAAATACTTCCATTTTAAACGTTGGATTTAAACACAAGGACGAGGTTTTTTCTAAAATTTTTAATGAAGTTTTGGTTAATAAGGTCAATAAGTTTTACTACATGACAAAAACTAAAAAAACAGCTCTCAATTTAAAGGAATTACAAACTCAAACAGATAGTGTAAAACGACTTTTAGATATGTCTTTTTCAGTACTTGCAGAAATAGATGAAAATATTCCAAACCTAAACCCTTTAGCCAAAACAGCGAGAGTACCTTATCAAAGAGCTATGGCTAATCTACAAGCTAATCAAGCTATTTATCTTGAAGTTGTAAAACAGTTAGAATTGGCAAAAGTCACTCACAGAAATAAAACACCTCTTATTCAAATTATTGATAAACCTTCATTCCCTTTAGAAAATAACCGTTGGAAATTTTTAAATACACTTATTTTAGGAATATTTGGTGGTGGTGTATTAATAGTCTTGTTATTGTCGTTACAGCGTATTATTAGACAAGCATTGAAATATTAATTATTTAAATCTAGATTTCACTTGAGTAAAGTACTATTGTTTAGAGGCACTTTTATTAAAAACTTCTTCAATTTAATTATTAATCAAGGTGTTAATATTTTTATTGCTTTATTAGCAACACGTATTTTATTTGAGAGATTAGGTGAAGTACAATTTGGATTTGTTAATCTTGCCCTTTCTGTTGTTTTATTATTGAGTATTTCAGTGAGTTATGGCTATCATCTAAATGGTCCCAAACGGATCGCTTTGTTTAGAGATGAATCTAAAAAAAAGCAAATTCTAATCAATGAAATTATAGTAACTAGAATAATAATAGCCATTTCTATGGCGATATTTTTATTCTGTTTGACTTATTTTTTCGGATTTTTTAAACCCTATTCAACCTTACTATATTATTCATTAATTCTGTTATTTAGTGAAGCTTTATTTCCGATGTTTTATTTTCAAGGAAACGATAAAATTGCATGGTTTTCCCTAATAAATATTTTTGCAAAAGGAGCTTACTTACTATTAATTATATTAATAATAAAAACACCAAATGATGCAATTTATGTCAACTTTTTATTTGGCTTTACGTCTTTTTTGGTTTACATAATTTTCTGGATTTTTATTTATAAGAAGGAAAAAATTAAGTGGGTCTGGGTAAGTATTTATAATATAAAAAAGAGATTAATTGAAAACTTTCAATTTTTCATATCTTCAATAGCAGGTCACGTTTCCATTCATAGTGGCTTAATTATTTTAGCGAGTTTTGTTAATAATACTGTTCTAGGGAAGTTTGCATTGGCTCAAAAAATAGGGCTTTTAATGCGTATGGTTCCTGTTTTCTTCACACAAGCTATTTTACAAAAAGCTACTATTTTATTTGAAAAAGATAAGATTGAATTTAAAATTTATGTTAATCGAATTTTTGTAATTGGGTTAGTAATTACCTTTTTGATGGGGCTAATGGTAATTATTTTGTCTAAATGGATTATATTTTTATTGGCAGGTTCTTATGTTGTTTACAGTGAGAATATTTTAAAAATTCTAGCTTTTATTCCTTTTTTGAGTATGTTAAATTTTAATAACATGATTGAAATTTTAGTAAACGAAAAAAAATATTTACTCACTAAAGCCACTTGGATAACAGCCATTATCATGTTAGTTTTAGCAATAATTAGCAGTTATTATTATGGTGGCTACGGACTTTCTATTGCACTTGTTATAACTGAAATTGTCAGTTTTATTGTATATTCTTCACTCTTGATAAAAAACAAGCATGAAGGAGTCTAAAATAGCCATCATCATTATTAATTGGAATACTTTTCATTTGACTTTTAAATGTCTTAAAAGTTTAGAAGCGTGTACTTATAAAAATAAAACAATTTTTTTTATTGATAATGGTTCAAAAGATGGCTCTGGTGATAAAATTGCTTTAGAATTTCCTGAAATTAATTATATAAAAAATGAAAATAATGAAGGTTTTACTGGAGCTAATAATAAAGCCTTAAAAGTTATTTTAGAACAAAATTTTGAATACGTTTTATTACTTAACAACGACACTCAAGTAAATCCAAATTTTTTATCCCTTCTTGAAGCTAGGATGAGTTATGATAAAAATTTAGCGGCGACACAGCCTTTGATATTAAACCTCCCAGATAATAATACTATATGGAATGCTGGTGGCTCGTTTAATTCCTTTTTCTGCTTGTTTAAAACTAGACATAAAGGAATGGTTTATAATCCAGATCTTAAAATAAAAACATTCACAGAATGGATAAGTGGCTGCTGTATTTTGGTTAGAGTTTCAGTTGTTAAAAAAGTTGGTTTGCTAGATGATCGTTTTTTTGCCTATTTTGAAGATGTAGACTGGTCTATTAGAATGACTAATTTAGGTTATAAATTGGGTGTTGTCCCAGAAAGTATTATTTATCATTATAGTTCTGGAAGTAGTAAGAAAAATAATACTTCTTCAGAGGGGAATCTATCCCCTTATGTCCATTATCTAAATATTCGAAATCACATTTATTTAATTAGAAAACACACCTTCTTTAATAGTATTGGGTCTTGGATTTTTCAAATTCAAAAAATAACTTCATATTCTATTTATTTTATCTTAAGAGGTAGATTTGGTAAGTTTAAAATGGTATGGCGCGGTATATTGGACGGTATAAAAATTAAAACTTAAAACACATATTTTGACTGTAGTTGCAATAATATTATTGATTTTATATATTGGATTTATTGGTTTTGTATTAAAAAAAATATTTGAGGGAGACGCCTATTATTTTTTATTATATATTTTATTTACCCTCCCTTTTTATTCTACATTTCAACTTATTATTTTTAAAGGATTTAATATAATACCTCTTGTTAATTTTTTTAAGTACAGTAAAGATTTTGTTTTTATTACGGCTTTTTTTGTCTTTATTTTTGGCAATAAAGAATCTTTCTATGAACGTAAATGGCAACTTACTTTATTAGACAAATTATTTTTGGTATTTATGACTCTGACTTTTTTTTACACACTCATTCCTTTAGGGGAATCATCTTTGTTATCAAAAATAATTTATGCTAAAAATACATTGTTAATAGGCATCGTTTATTTTTTAGGCCGTCAGACTAATATAGATAAACTTAGGTGGCGCTATATTGTAAAAGTCCTAATATATTTAACAGTTGGTTCTTTTTTATTAGCATTTTCTGAAAAAATATTTGGAATTAATTTGCAACGTATTTTGGACTATGGAAGATTTAACTTAATAATGAATGATATTTTCCCAACAGGTAATTATGGCTTGAGCTGGACTTTTGAAAGGCAGGGCGCACTGCCCCGGTATGCAGCCTTTTTCTCAAATCCTTTAGAATTCGCCGCTTCATTATTATTGTTTTTCTCGTTGGGTCTTAATTATTTATTTCACTCTAAATATACGAGTAATCGTTTGGCATTCTTTGGTTTGTTATTGCTTGTGGTTTTTTCTTTCTTTTTCTCATACTCAAGAGGTGCAATTATTGCTAGTGTAATCATAATGTTTTTTACTTTGTTTTTAGAAAAAAAATATAATTTATTGAGAATCGTTTTGCTTTTAGTTATTATGCTGGTAACTTATATTTCTTTCTTTTCCTCCAAAGAATTACAATATTTTGTTTTAGATACTCTAAGTTTTCAAAACACTTCAAGTTTAGGACACCTTTTTGAGTGGTTAGAAGGTGTAAATTCTATGTTGAAAAATCCAATGGGTATAGGTTTAGCCATGAGTGGTAACGCCAGTGGTGTTGATCAAAGCTTAAAAATTAGTGGAGAAAATCAATTTCTAATTTATGGTGTTCAAATGGGGTTTTTAGGACTTTTGATATATACAGCAATTTTATTTAAAGGAATAAAAGATAGTTTAAAAGTATTTAAACATTCAAGTATACAACATGTACAATCAATTTCTTATGTGGCAGCTGCTACAAAAATTGGCTTGCTCATACCTTTGTTTACAGCAAATGCAGAATTATATCTTTTTGTGTCTTTTTTTACATGGTTTTTAATTGGATTTATACAAACCTATTATTTGAATAATTCTTTAAATAGAAACAATCAATGAAGTATCTTTACTTTATCCGTTTAAATAAAATAGTAACAACATTTTGGCTCAAAAAATTAAAGTTTTTATAGATACTTTTTATTATCAAGCTACATTATCAGGTATAAGAACCTATATTAATGAGTTAGCTTTGGGAGCCAAAAATTCAAAAAATAATAACATTGAATATCACTTTTCACATGACATTAGTAATTGGGGGCAAAACCATAAATTCTTAAACCCAAAAAATAGATTATTGAGACTGTATTTTCACATGTATTACTTTCTTTGGAAACAAATTATATTACCATTTAAGATAATAAAGCACAATCCAGACGTGCTCATTTGCCCTGATTTTGTGTCTCCTTTATGGCATTTAAGAATTCACAAGTTATGTGTTATTCACGATACACTATTTTGGGATTATCCTAAAAATTACAACGCATTGTGGCGTAAATATTATATTAAACTCATAAATTTAGGATTACGAGGAAATACAACAGTAATAACTACAAGTGAATATGCTAAAAGGAAGTTAGAAAGATTATTTTCAACAAATAGCCTTTCAATTACAGTTATATTTCAAAGTTTTTCCAAATCAACACTAGGGGATGACCGCATTTTAAGGACTTTAAATTTACAAGACAGTGATTATTTATTACATGTAGGCTCTTTTGACAAACGAAAGGATTTAATCACACTTGTCAAAGCTTTTAAATTGTTAAAAGAAGATAAAAATAAAAACTTAAAATTAGTTCTTGCAGGACAAAAAATCCTTAATGGAGATTCAGAAGTGTTAAATGAATTAGAGAGCTATATATTAAAAAACAAAATGTCAAACTATGTATTGATGACAGATTATTTGTCCAAAGCAGAAATAAGTACCCTATATAAACATGCTTTCATATATGTGTTTCCTTCACTTGATGAGGGATTTGGCATTCCTATTTTGGAAGCTTTTAATAATAAAATACCAGTTGTAACTTCTAATACTGGTGCTATGGTAGAAGTTGCAGACGGAGCAGCACAGCATTTTAATGCTGGAGATCATATTAAATTGTTTAAAGTGCTTAATGAATTAATAATCTCAAAGCCTGCAAGAAGCTATTTGACCGAAAAAGGATCAGAAAGGTTAAAGGCTTTTTCCAGAGAAGTGTTTATTAAACAATACGAACAACTTATTTTAAAAAGCGTTAAGAATTAAATGAAACAACCAACTAAAAAAATACTTCTCTTACACAGCTCTAACGATATGTATGGTGCCAGTAGAATTGTATTACAAGTTATTGATATTTTAATTAAGGCTAAATATGAAGTTTTTGTTATTTTACCTTATGAAGGGGTTTTAAATAAGATAATTACAGATAAAGGAGCCTCTTGCAGTGTATATAATTTAGGAGTCTTTAGAAAAAAATATATGAATTTAAAGGGCTTATATAATCGATTTTTGAAAATTAAAAAGGCCAAAAATCATATAGCAAATTATATTGATAAACAGCGCATAGATTTATTATATACCAGTACATCAGTTATTATTTCAGGAGGATTAGCAGCCAAAAAAAGTGGGATTCCTTCTATATCTCATGTCCATGAGATACCAACTTCTAATAAGCTTTACGAAATATTTAGTGGTTTGTTTTTGCGATATTTTTCAAAAACAGTTATTGTCGTTTCTAATAGTGTTGCTAAACACTGGCAACCCTACTTAAAAAGAAACCAGCTTTTTAAAGTGTATAACGGAATTATTTTTCCGTTTACAAATGCGTCCTTCAATACAAAAAGTAAAACTGTACAAAACATAACAGTTACATCAATAGCAAGATTAATTCCCTACAAAGGCCATAAATACTTTATAGAAGTGGCTAAAGAGTTAATTAAACTAAATGATCAGTATCAATTTTTAATAGTTGGAGATACTTTTTCAGGGTACGAATCTTACGAAGAAGAATTGAAAATATTAGTCAGTGAAAATGATTTACATCAAAACATACATTTTTTAGGATACAGAAGCGATGTCCAAGCTATTTTAGCCAAAACCGATTTGTTTTTTCACCCCTCAATAGCACCAGATCCTTTGCCTACAGTACTGTTTGAAGCTATCAAAATGAAGGTTCCTTTAGTTGCTACCAAATTAGGTGGTGCTGTAGAAATTTTAGATAACGGTAATTGTGGTTTATTGGTGCCACACAATAACGAAATCATAGCTGCAGATTTAATAAATGATTATTTTGAAGACGAAAAATTGAAAAGATTAAATATCGAAAAAGCGATTGAACATTCCAATAAACATTTTTCACCCAAGCAATTCAATAAAAACATATTAGACACCTTTAAAATCACCCTTGCCTTAAAATGAACCAATTAAAAAACAATATAAACCCTCTGAAAATTTCTATTATCGGTTCAAGAGGGTATCCGTATGTTTATAGTGGCTATGAAACCTTGATTAAAGAATTAAGTGAGCGTTTGGTGGCTAGGGGTTGTGAAGTAACTGTCTATTGTCATCGTAACTTATTTAATAAAAAACCAGCGCTTGTAAAAGGTATAAAATTGGTTTACGTCCCTACTATCGAATCAAAATCACTAAGTCAATTAATACATTCTTTTTTATCTATGTGTCATGCAGTTACATCCGACGCGGATGTTATTTTTGCTGTAAATGCAGCTAATGGTCCTTTTGGTTTAATATCAAAAATATTTAGAAAACCAACGGCTATAAACGTAGATGGTTTAGAGTGGTTACGTCCTAAATGGAAAGGTTTAGGCGCTAAATATTTCAAAATAGCAGCTCGGTTGTCAACAATTTTATTTGATCAAATCATAAATGATTCGGATGAGATGCGTAAGGTATATCTAAATATGTTTAAAAAAGACTCGGTAGTTATTGCTTATGGTGCCACAGTAATAAAGTCTGAAGAACTCTCTTTAATAAAACAATGGCCTATCACGCCAAAAGAATATTATTTAGTAGTAGGGCGTATGATTCCAGATAATAATGCCGATATTATTGTAAAAGGTTTTCTAGCCTCAAATTCAACAAAAAAAATGGTAGTCGTGGGCGATGTTTTTTATAGAGACAATTATGCTGATAAGCTAAAAGCGTTAAAAGACGAGAGGCTTATTTTTACGGGTTATGTTAACGACTCTGATGTTTTAGCGGCTTTATACCATCATTCATATATGTATGTTCATGGTCATGAGTTTGGTGGGACAAATCCGACTATGATTAAAGCCATGGCTTATGGCTGCGGTATTTTGGCTTTAAATACTGTTTTCAATAAAGAAATGTTAAACAACGATTCATACGGAATTTATTTTGATAAAAATCAGGAAGCTGTTCGCCGACAAATCAATTATGCAGATCAGTATCCTAAGGAAATTAAAAAATTACGCCAGAATTCACATTTGGGTATCACTGATAAATATAATTGGGATTGTATTACAGATCAATATTTAGAGGTTTTCAAACGTCTTGCTGAAAAATAATAAAAAATATGTGATACTGTAGAATAATTTAAAACAGTAATCTAATCAAAAGATTTAGAAACATATTTAGTAT
>UPTG01002503.1_pt1 | contig 12549 bp, 17 predicted proteins | sample 2160121 | NCBI WGS metagenome assembly UPTG01 (sample SAMN06266255, study PRJEB28933) | marine metagenome | isolation source: Columbia River Estuary | place: USA:Columbia River Estuary, USA | collected 2014-07-27 | reverse complement strand
TACTGTCTTGCAGCTTCAGCAGAACATTCAAATTCAAATGCTGCATCTTCTTGTGCTTTTCTATCAGACGGATTAGCCATAGCTCTAATAGCTTTTACTAGGCTAAATTCTCTTACTTCTTCTTTAGTCATGCCAATTTCTGAAGGAGTTTCTAAAGGAGTGTTGTTAGAAATATTTTCTAATAATACACCTCTGAATTCTTCAACTGAAATACCATCACTAATTGCTTTATCAGCTAAATCTCTTTTATTGTGTCTAGCAGCTAAATCTATAATCTCTTTTGAGTTTCTTTTAAATTCGGCTTTTGCTTCGTCAATAGTCTGAGTTCTAACTTCGTCAAGATTAATATCTTGTTTCTTTTCGTTTTCCATTAGTTTTACCTCAATGTTTTTGTGTTGTTTATCTTTAGAACGACCAACTCCAACGAGCCTTGACTGGTCAGCAGGAACACTTACAGAAGAAACTTCCATAGGAGTCCATTTTGCTTTGTAGTAAGTCTCACCATTGTTTTCATATCGTTCCAACTTATCAATTCTGTAGCCAACTGAAATGTTCATTCGTATACCATCAGCCACATCTTCAAATACTTCACGAGCTAAAGCAGATTTACCAAATCTAACTACAGCAGTTGTCCTTTTTGCTGTCTCATCTAATTTGAATTCTTCAATTACACCAATTTGCTTAGTCATATCATGGTCAAGCAATAATGGTGCTCTGCCTGAATTTATAAACTCCATGTTTATATCATCAGCAGAATGTCCTAGGACTTCCATCCCAAAACTACGTTCTACAGGTTCTTCAGAAGAAACACCTACGCGAACTACCCTTTTTTCTTCATCAAGATAAGAATGTTTAGATAAATCAATAGTTCTATATTTCATAGGCATATCAATTACTTTTCTTTCTTCTTCACTTGATTCAGTCATAGATACTTCGTCAGTTGTTTCTAATTCTTCACCTTCTTGTTCTACATCCTCATGCTTTGCGAATTCAACAATAACTTTATCGTCAGTTTCACTCACATTAAGGATATGTCTATCTTCTTTATTCATAGATTTCTCCTCTTCATTTGTTAATAAAGGATGTTTTTCTGATTCTTGCGAATCAAAACTTGTTTGTCTTTCATCTTCTTTTTTCATTTGTTCTACTAATCTTTTTGACCAGCTAAATCCAGCATCTCCACCCCATAATGCCCAAGCTATTCTTCCATTAGAAGGATAACCCTCTTCACCAGCACTAAAACCTTCAGCTTGTTTATCTACTTCATGTCTTGAAAAGAAGCTATACATTCTTTTTACAGTATCATCAGATAGGTTTTCACCAGCTACTATTTGTCTTGCTCTTACAGCTCCAACTCTAGTACCACCACGACCAAATTCTTCACGCCAGTCTAAGCCTTTTTGAGCTTCAGATTTCATACCATCATTAGGTCTAGGCATCTTCTTCTTCATCTCCACCCTGTATCTTTGCTTCTACAGGTAGTTTCTGACCAAATGGTTGATAGGCTAGTTCAATATCATATTGTTTGGCTAGTTCTATTTCTTTTTGATGCTGTTCAAATAATTCTTCTGTATCTCTTCCATAAGAAGCAGAAATATCAGAATAAGTAAGTGTTCCATTTTGTAAACCAATTACATTAGCTTGCATTTCTTTTAAAGGGTCAATCCAAGCAAAACTTCTAGGTATGTAATTAATTGACCTAGCAAATTTTTCATATTTACCCATTGGTAAATTGATATATCCTGTTGATATAGACATCTCTAACCATGATTGGAATACTGGGTTTACAAAATGCTCAATTACAAACTGTTGATATATTTGATACATGCTTCTATCTTCTAAAGCACCTTGTCTTATTGAAGAATAATTAACTGAAGTTAAATCATTAGATAATGAATGATAAGAAATATTCAAACCTGATGCGATACTTCTTAAAACACTAGTTGTAAAAGATTCAAATGCTGAATTAGGATGTGTTGGGTCAAATGCCTTAAAGTCCATTCCAGCAGGTAATTGTTCAAATACACCAGCTTGAGCATTCATTGTTGGATTAAATGTATCTTCATATTCACCATCACCAACATAACCATCACCATCAGGTGAGGTAAAGAAACCCATTTTAGATGCACCAACTCTAGCACCAACTATTTCAGCTTCTAAATAACCATTAAGCATTTTCACATTAGCCATTGCTGTAGCAACCAAAGAAACACCTCTAGTTTGTTCTGCTCTAGTAGGTAGGTAAGCATGGATAATCTCATCAGCAGGAACTCTAATGTGTTGTGCTTGACTTAAATAAACTCTATCGTAAGGATGGTCTTTATATAAATGATAAGCAACTGGTCTGTCATACTTATCTACCTCAACACCCATTTTAATTCTATTGCCAGTAGCTTTATAAACATCATTTTTATTTTCATCTAAATGGTCTGCTTCTAAGAACTGTAATTGAAAACCAAAAGGAGAATTGCTGTCTTTTATTTTCCTGATTAATACTTCACCATCTCTACATAGCGATTCAACAAATATTTTCTGACAGTCTAAGAATGATAATCTTCCATTAGTTGTACAATTTCCAACTTGACCCCATTCCTTCCAAGCACGTTCAATGAGCAGGTTAGCTCCAATGTCTAAAGAACCATTATCGTTCCTAGCCTTAGAGCTAACTCTTATGCCATGCTTACCGATAACATTAGATACCATCAGGTTTAAGTATCTAGCAATATAGCTATCGTTTCTTGCTAATTCTCTTGCTCTGTCTCTTAATATTCTTATGTTATCTTTTATTTCAGCATCAGCACTTGTAGATGTGGTAACAAAATCTGCAAACAATCTTCCAGTGTTAGCACCAGTGTAGCTTCTTCTGTATGCTTGTCTTTTCTTTTTCTTAGGCTCATTTACGCCTAATATTCTGTTATACCATGCCATTATGTGTAGCTCTTAGGAGTTGAGCCAGTAGTTCTACCAAAATTAACTTTGATAGTATTACCTGACCCACGTTTATTTCTAATTCTTTGTATTTTAACTTCTTTTAGATATTCAGCCTTGTATCTGTCTCTAAAAGTCATCAATTCATCTATAGACATTCTTGATAATGACCTTCCAGCTATAGACATAGATGATTGATCAATATTTGCCCTGTTCTCAATAACTGCTTCTATGCTATCTAAAACAATTTTTGCATGACTTCTAACTGAAGCAGTTGTAGTTGCATAATTATCTTGAACTTCTACAAAACCTTCTTCCAGTTTGACTCTTGCAGAATCAGAACTTCTAGTCATATAAGAAACCCAGTTGTAATTACCTTTTGTATAAGAAGATGTATTAGATGCTTCTATGATATAGGTATCACCTGTTTCTGTAGCTGTTAATGTAAAGTTAGAAGCTGTAGCACCATCAATTAAATTAAACTCATAAGATAATGAGTAAGATGCTACTGGATAATCATTTGCTAAGTCCTCTCTTTTCCATGCCCAAAAGTCTCCCAACTGAAGCTCAGTAGGAACTTGGGGTGGATAGTTTGTTGAATCAAATTTGTTGCTCAAGCAAAAACCTCATAAATGTTTTAGATATATCTACATCTAACACTAATGTGCATTAGGCTATTGTCAATATTAAAAATGAAGTTTCTTTATTTCCAAGAAGTAGCGAAATTACCTCTATTTATACCTCTTTGTGGTCTATTTTGTGATTTTTCTCTTGGTTTTGACTCTTGGGTAAGTATTTTGTTCTCAATAGAATCATAGTTAGGATTCAAGATATAAATAGCAGCAAAGTTATAGACCAGTGTATCTAATGCTTCATTTCTTGGTCTTATTTGTTTCCAAGCTAAAGTTTTCCTACCTCTTACAAACTTTGTGATTCTTTTCTCTGCTGTAAGCTGCTTAAAGTATTCTTCATCTAGGTCTGAGCAAAAATGCAAAGTAGTTGTGTCAGGTTCAGTAGATAATCTAGCAAAGATAGCTTCTTTTGCACTATCAGAACCAACACCATAAAGAACAGCTTTATTTTTTCCTACAAATGTAGGTCTATTTGCTATTGGTTTACCTGCTGTTGATAAACCCTTAATTGCAAATATTCTTCTAGCTTGTCTTGGTTTAGTAAATTGATAAACCATATTCGTATGATGTCCACCTGAGTCAATGGTGCAACAAGATATTGGTATTAATCTTTCAGATTCAGTTTTAAATCTTTTCTTTAGATAAGCATCTAGGTCTGACCAAACATTCATAGCATTTGGGTCTCCCCAAAATATCTTGTAGTCACATACCCATGCTTCGTAATTTTTACCCCATCCAACTAATTGCAGTTCTAATCTATCCTTCTGAGTATCAACACCAGCAGTTAGAACTAAAACATCTTCAGGGATAGTTGTGTAATCATAGTTTAATCTTCTACTTAATAATGTTTCATGGTCAACAGCATCACCTTGTTCTTCCCATGATTCTCCTAATGCAGTATTTATCCAAGTCTTCAACATCTCAGGATTCTTTTTAGCTTCAAGAAATGATTTAGCCATATCTGACCAAGTAGACCAAACAGAATATAACTCTGATATATGGAATCCTGCTGTATCTGATTTAGGTGCAGATGCTATCCATTCACCATGTTTTAACATCCATTGCTTTTTAGCTTCATCTATAACTGAACCACAATGTTCGCAAGCATAAGTAGCTGTTTCAGGTTTATCATCTTCCCAAACTACATTCTTCCATTTTAGTATTTGCTTCTCATTACATTCAGGGCATGGCACGTGGTAATAGCGTTTATCTGATTCTTCAAAAGCAGTTTCTATTCTTGATAGTCCTTTGATTGTTGGAGTAGAACACATATATATCTTTTTATTCCAAAAGGTAGTTGTTCTTTTAGTTGCTAGTGATATTGGGTCACCTTCTGCTCCTGCTGATTGTTCATATCTATCAACCTCATCAGCCAATACAATTCTTATTGGTCTTGACGCAAGTCCTGATGCAGAATTAGAACCAACTATGTTTAGATTACCACCTGCAAACTTCTTAGATAAAACTGTATTACCTGAATCACGACTTCTTGGGTCTTTAACACAATCTCTTATCTTTTCAGAATCACGAATCATAGTAGCAAGCCTGTCTTTACTAAATGCTTGAGCCATTTGTAATGTAGGTTGCATGATTAACATTGGCGATGGGTCTTGGTCTATGTAGTAGCCAATAACATTCAGTAAAATCTCAGTAGCACCAACTTGAGCAGACTTCATAAATACTATTCTTTGAATATCAGGGTCATTAAATGAATCCATTATCTCTCTTTGATATGGTGCTCTATCAGTTTTCCACGCTCCACTTTCTGCTGATGACTCAGGAGATAAACGTCTGTAGTTATCAGACCAATTACTAATCTTCAGATTGGGTGGTGGAGTCCATGTCTGATTGGTCTCCTGTATCACCCTTTCTATATTTTTGAGGTATTCCATTTTGTGCTAACTCATTTAGTGCTTCATGCACCTGTTCCTTTAATATCAATTCTGCTTCAGCATATTTATCTACAGTAATAACCTGATGTGCGATTCTTGAAGGTAATCCTAATAGCTTTGCTCTTGCATTAGAAACATAGTCAACCCAAGTATCTTCAACTAATTGTGCTGGTATTAGGTTGCCTTCTAGTTCTTCTACTTCTAGTTCTGCTTTTCTAGCTTGAGCTGCGGTTAGTTTAGTCTTTTCTTCTGCAATATCACCGCTACCACTTCTTTTGTGGTAACCACCTAGCTTTCTAAGGTATGAGATGTAAGCAACTCTGCAAACATCTATATTTAAAGGACTCCTACCTTGTTTTGAGGGCAGGACACCATCTCTAATCAATTCTGAGATTCTTTTGACCGATAAATCCAAATGGTCTGCAACTTCTCTTTGTGTAGCCATACAGTGCGTTTATTACCCTATTAGATTTTGGCTGTCGCTAAAAAAAAACTGTCGTCGCGAATAACCCACGTTGAATGTTGTAGAAGAACCTATCATTTGGCACTCCTTAATGCTTTAGTGAACGCTTCAGCAAAGTTTTTATCAAACCTAGCTTTACTATAGTTCTCAGCTATCTTGTAGAAGGGAAACATAGCCTGATAAGTTACGCTGTTTTTAAATGCTACCATCAGCTTTGCTGACCTATCCTTCTGTCTTTCCCATACACCATCAATACCCTTAATGTTGCCTATGAATTGTGATTGCTTTTTAATTAAACCACTCTTTCTTCCTGCAATATTACCAAACTTATTTAACTTAGCATTGGGAATATAAGGCACGCCAACTTTAGATGATTCGCCTGACCTAACACCACCATGTACTAGGTATTGCATAAACTTATTTGCCCATTCAGTAAAACCTAAAGTGCCAGTAAGATTTGTTTTTCTTGCAGCAATTCTATAGAAAGCCTTTGTGGTTCTAGCCATTGGTCTATCTAACTTCTTAATCATTTGTTTCTGCATCTCTCTATCTAATCCTCTCATGCGATTGCTTTTACCTATACCAAGAGTTTTATTAATAGCCATAGCTGTTGCAAATGGTACTTGCTTCTTCTGAACATTGGTTGTCCATTTAGTTACATCTTTTATATTATCTTTAACAGATAGCTTCATCTCTTTCTCCAGTATGATTGCGTCTCAAACTTTAATCCAAACTCTTTAGCTTTTCTTCTTACAGTAGATGGATGCACATCATAAGTCATAGCTATATCATGGCTAGACTTACCCTCTTTTATTTTCTTTTCTAATTTGTTTTTATCTATCTTCATAAGTTCTCGTAATGTTCTTTTAATTTATTAATATACCAAATACTCTTCTCTAAGTCCTGTATGTTGGCATCTTTGTATTTATGGCGATGCAAATATTTAATTGCATTACCCTCAAGATATGCAGGGAAGTTGCTCCCTAACTGTTGTTTAATGTAGTCAATACATTCAAGTCCACCTTTAGCATTGTTGTAATGTAGTGGATGGTTTACTGGGTCATTCATTTGTATCTCTTGTTAAAGTTATCTTTTGATAGTTTTAGCATACTTATAATTGCTTCTAAATTAAGCATTACTGTTTGCATTAATCTTGCTTCATAACAAATATTCTCTATATTTATATATAAAGGGTCATTATCTAATTCTTTTTTTATTTTAAGTTCAGGGTCAATGTGATTCCAAAGCTCGTTGATATCTTCTGTAGCTATATTTAACCAATCAAGCATTTCGTTATATTCTTGAACGCCAAGCAATTCTAGGTCTTCTTCTTTAACAATTTTATACAATTCTTTATTCATTTATTTCTCCTTATTATTTCATTCTTACATTTCTGTATGACTTTCTTCTTAGCACTAGATGATTCAATGTAATCATTAAGCTCCTGAAGTGTCATACACTTTAAGTAGTAGTGTTCTGTTGTTATCTTGCCAGTAGCTCTATCTCTTATCTTGGCACTTTGTTTTAGTTTAATTGGCATATCTGCTCCTCAGTTAGTGTATCTATTCTCATACAATAGTTCTTAAATATATCTATAGGTATCAGGTAAGCATCAATTATCTTTCCATCAATCATGTAGTTCTTACCTTCAGGTATATTATTTTCTAATATACATATCTTTAAATCATTTGACTTAATCCAATATAACTTAGTCTTTGTTAGATATGCCCAATAATCTGATGTACTTGCATTGATACCTGATTCAATCTTATTACAGTAAGTTTCTATAAAAGCATTACCAGTTCTATCAGTATGCTTATCTCTTTTAACTTCTACAGTCTTTTGTATCTCAGGAATCATAATGTCATATTCTATAAAATAACCTTCCATCTTGTACGCCATAGGATGTTTCCTGTTGATAATACTTAGCACAAACTTTTCTCCAGCTTCTCCATAAGGTAAATCTTCTTGATGGAACTTACTCATTTCTTTTTCTTATCCTTCTTCTTCTTAAATATCTTATCCCAATTATCATCAATCTTTTTCTTATCTTCAGGTCTACGCTTTGAACCTTTACCACCATGCCAGTTAGACATTTTTAAATTGAATTATTTTATTTTTTAATATTTTTTGTTCTTTTATTTTTGATAAACGCCATCCTTTGTAATCAAGTTTATCTTGTATTTCCTTTAATGCCTTTTTTCCTAAATTATCCATTTTTGCAATATCCCATTCTGTTTTTTGTATTAATTGACCAATTAGATATACATTGTGTACTTTTAAATACCTTGTAACATAATTAGTTAAACCTAACTCTTCAATTGGTCTTAATAAGAAACATTCAAAATCAATTTTGTTAAATTTATTTATAGCGTCTTGTTTTTCTTTTGTATAAATTAAACTTGTATGATTATTATTTTGTATATAAATATCTAATTTTTTTTCTTTAGTTACAATATGTTTGCGTAAATTAGGATTTTTTAAAAAACTATCAACCTCAGAAGCAATCCATCTTATAGGTGACCTTTTACTTTTTCCTAATTTAATAGGACAGGGAAACTCATTGTTAAAAACTTTTTTCATAATTGTTTGCCTACAACCAAAACCCATTTCTACCAAATCTTCAATTTTTAATAATTTTTGCATTTTTTCTCCTTTATAATATTTTTTTCTAGACATAATCAACTCTCTTAATATTTACTGACTTATCTAATTTACTTAGTAGTTCTTTAGCTCTCATAAAATCACTGGGGATGCATCTAAATAATTCTTCAATACTAAATATCATTATGTCCTTCTCATCTTTGTGTATTTTCTCCAATACAGGTTTATCAGAATCAGTATCACAAACCAGTGCTGTTTTGTTATCAAAATTAAAACACTTAGCATTAGGTTGTATTTGTATATAACCACTTTCCTCACATTTGATATTTAATTGCTCATAAGCTCTTAACATCATTTCAACCATTTTTAGTTTCTTTTGTGCAGAATCGTTTTGTAAAGATTCTTTCAACATCTGTTCTGCTCTACAAAACTTAATCTCAAACTGAACACCAACCATCTTAAAGATTCGTTTTCTATTACCCCACTTAATACGAGTATCAACTTCATAAAGTCTTAATTCTTTTAATTTATCTTTTAAAGATTCATTTAAGTATGTTTTCATATCCTTCCTGATGATTTAGTAGGAAGTAAGGGAAGTATTACATACTTCCTTCCCTTCCTTCCGACCTAATTGTTCATATTTAGCTAAAACTTCCTTCAAAACTTCCTACCAAACTTCCTACCAACTTCCTTCTTAATCAAACTTTTCTTCAAAACTTGGCTGTTTATTCTTAAATTTGATATGTTGCCATCCAAACTTTTCATGCTTATATACCTGTCCTTTTTCTTTTAAAGCATCTAAATGTTTGCCAATATTATTAGCATTTATGTTATCGCCATCTTTATTCTTTACATAACCCTCTAAGTCGCTAGGAATCATAAATTGGTCTTGAGGATTCTGATTATCTTTAATATAAGCTACAGTTTCTAATGCAGTTAATGTTCTATCTTGCATCATAGGTAATTTATCTGATTTCTTAGTTTTAAAATCAATATTGGTCTCTTCTAAGAATCCTGATGTAAGATTTAATCCTTCACCTATAATCTCTACCTCTTTAAATACAAAAGACTTCTCAGACATGCCCTGACCATCTTTATTTAATGTCTGCTCAAAAGATACAAACATTTGCTCTTCTAGGTTATCGCCTACAGCTTTATCTTCTCTATCTACCTTAAATTCATAATCTAAAGAAGCACCCATAACACTTGAACCTCTACCTCTATCCGAATTGCCATGACCAGTATGATGAACCAAACATACACAACACTTATAATGTGATATAAGTCCATCTAATTTGTTAATAAAGCTACCAACATCTTCTGCACTGTTCTCATTACCAACAAAGTTTCTTTGAAAAGTATCAATAACTATCATGCCTATTTCACCTACTTGTTGCGTTAATGCTTCTATCTCTTCTTCTAACATCTTAAAATCATCAGGGTCATTAACCCTAACTGCTCTATCTGATAGGTATAAAGGTACTCCAGTCAAATCAAACATTCCTTGTTGCCAAGCTGCTAATCTTCTTTTAACACCCCTCTGACCCTCACCGCATACATACATAACTGGTTTACTAAAAGATTCATTACCATAAAACTTTTCACCTTTAGCAATAGCTGCTGCCATAGCAATAGCAATAAATGACTTACCGCTTTTGGGTTTACCAAAGATACACATCAATGATTCTTTCTCTACTACATCTTTTATTAACCAATCAGGATTATCTACCTGCTTCAATACTTCATCAGCTCTAGTAAAAGTAACCATGCCTTTAGGCTTCTTCTCTACACAACTATTAATGTAATCTTCTAAATCTTTTGATTCCTTAAAATCCCCACGAACAAAAGCATCATATAAATCATCCTTTTCTTTAAATCCTGCTGGTGGTTGAGCCACTTTAACCTTACACCCATTCTTTCTTAACATAGTGCCTATTTCATTAGCACATTTAATACCTGCTTCATCATTATCAGGAAATATCCATACATTTCTGCCAAATATAGGACTCCAATCTGCCTTTTCCCAACTATTAACTCCACCATGCCAAGTGCATGAATCATAATCCCAAATGCTCTCACAACCCCTTAAAGCCTTCTCACCCTCATTTATGATAATAGGCTTATCAGGGTACTTATTAGTATGATAAATGGGTAATAAGCCTTCAGGTCGCTTCATAGACCAAGTACCATCTTCATTAAGACTGAATGGTGCGTATTTCTGCTTAATAAAATGACCATCAGGAAACCTCATTACCCAAAAGTTTTTTGCATATTGCACTTTTACTATTGCTTCCGAATGAAGTTCCCTCATCTTCTCTTTAGAGAATGACCTAGCATTACCTGTGGTTTTAGTTTTTAGGGGGGTAAAACCACTTAATAAGGAGTCATTAGATTGTAATGCTAAGTCATAACCAAACTGTTTTAAAACTGTATTAACATCTTGATTCAGATGTTTTATTAAATCTATTATTCCACCACCTGTATCATCTTCAAAATTATACCAAGTAGCAGATTCTAAATTTAAAGTTAAAGACCCATGAGTACCCCACCTATATTCTTTAGAAGAGGTACTTGTAGGTTCACCTAATAATTGCTTTGCAACTTCAGGTGCTATTCTTTGCCAATCAACTGATTGCATCAGAATGGTATATCGTCATCTGATAATTCATTCTGATTTACCATCTCAGCTACTTTATCGCTAAGACCATCATTAGGACTCTTAAATGTGTCCTCTACTGGTGCTTCTTGTTCTAAATACCAACTAGGTATTACAAACTCAGCAGTTCTAGGTGCAAACTTAGCAAAGCTAAATGATAGCTCTGAAGAATTACCCATGCCTACTTGGATAGGCTTAGAGCCTTCATACTTAACAACAGGTAAGTTAGCTGAACTAGAATCCATTTGATTCCAAAAGCTACCCAGTATGCTATTAAATGCACTTGATTCAGCATAAGTAAATCTTTGCCATAAGTAAGCATGTTGAGCTCCTTGCGGAAAGACCCAAGCACTAAATGCTCTTTTATAGTCATCTGCTGGTTTAGGTGCTACTACACCAAATTTATCATCCCAAGAATATTCAAAACCTTCAGCTTTTGTATATCTTCCCCATCCTGATTTGAATGTTGAAGGGTCAAGCTGTAGATATTGAAACTCTACTGGCGTTTCACCATTAGCAAAAAATTGCTGATGTGATGTTTTGAAAGCAAGATATACTTGCTGACTCTCACTGTTGGAATTACTCATTCCACCTAATATGTCAACCATATTTTTTCTCCATTAATGTATTGTTCTATCAATACTGTTTAAGTAATCTGTTTCAAGTTGGGTATAACACCTTTCCTTAAAACTCTCATAATCCTCGTCATTTATAATTCCGAGGAAATCACATGCAGATTGAATTTTCTCATACGCAAATCTGCAATAATCTTCAAAATCTTGTTCAAGTAGATAACTGTTTAAATCCATTAGCTTTCTGTAATATTTCATCTAACCTTTCGCATATTTCTGATAGAGGACATAAATAAGTGCATTGCCAATTTGCAGTCTTTACGCTTGTTACCAAGAACAAAGGAATTACACACATAATGTCTCTTCTATCATATTTATAAATTAGCAAAGGTATTAAATTATCTCCAGCACTATCTACTGCCTGTTGCCACCACTCATTCTTATACATGGTCTTTTTACCACCAGCTTTATATCTCTTACATTCAATAGCAAAGTTTTTAAAATAAACATCAGCCATGCCTTTTGTTTGATATTGGTCTAGGTTTCTTTTGACCCTTTCCTCAGAGCCTTTAGATTCAAGAATAGTATTAATCTTATTAACTATAACTCTTTCAAATGCTGCACCTTTATTTCTGCTGTTTACCATTAATCTAACTCATTAAAAATATATATTGCTGCTATAACACTGATGATTCCACCTATTGCTACCAAACCAAATATTCCTGCAATAAAATATAGAATCCACTCAATCATTGAAATCAGTCCTTACAACTCTTCCACTTTGATATTGTATTTCTCTGTA
>UPTG01002497.1_pt1 | contig 12560 bp, 10 predicted proteins | sample 2160121 | NCBI WGS metagenome assembly UPTG01 (sample SAMN06266255, study PRJEB28933) | marine metagenome | isolation source: Columbia River Estuary | place: USA:Columbia River Estuary, USA | collected 2014-07-27 | reverse complement strand
TTCTGAAAGGGTTGTTTTAATAATTCTTTTAAAGACGAGTTGATTGCTTCATCAGGAAAAGTATCTACACCATACACAATTTTATCTCTATCTAAATGCATATAAGTACCCAATAAACGATCCCAAATTGAAAAAATATTTCCATAATTGGCATCTGTGTATGGTAATAGGTTGTGATGATGAACTTTGTGCATATCTGGAGAGACAATCACATAACTTAGTAGTTTATCTAACGATTTTGAAATTTTAATATTTGCATGTGTAAACTGAGTAAAAATTAAGGACATCGATTGATAAATCATCACAATGGCGATAGGAGTCCCTACTACTAAAACACCTAGTAACGTAAATGTAAAACGAATCACACTTTCTAATGGATGATGTCTGTTAGCAGTAGTGGTATCTACCTTATGATCTGAATGGTGAACTAAATGAATCATCCACAAAGGTTTAATTTTATGTTCTGTAAAATGTGCTAGGTAAGCACCAAAAAAATCAAGCAAAAGTATCCCTAACAATACATAAAGCCATAGTGGCATCTCGGGTAACCAATTAATAATACCAAAATTATTAACTTGAACCCAATCTGCTGTATTTAAGAGTAAAAAAGCCAAAGAAAAATTTATAATGATAGTCGTGGCTGTAAAAAATAAATTAGGGAAAGCGTGTTTCCATTTTTTATAATTGAAATTAAATAAAGGCAATATGCCTTCCAAAAGCCAAAAAAAAGTAATTCCACCAACTAGAATCAGACTTCTATGCAAAGAAGGAATGGTCTCAAAATAATTCAATATATAAGTCATGACTTTTATTTTTTACTAAAATACGAGTTTTTTTAAAAATTAATCGATACTGAATAATTTACAAAATCAATAAATCATGTGCTAGATAGCTTAGCTTCTTCTAACTTTTTTATTATACTGGAGCGGAATATGTTTTTTTAATTTTTCTACAATTGAAAATGCAGCAGGACAAACCTCAGTATTAGCAGCAGTTAAGTCTGTAATCTGAATGAATTTCTTTCTATCTGTATGAGGATATTCAGAACATGCTTTGGGTCTAACATTGTAAATAAAACACGAATTGTCAGATTCATCAAAAAAAGAACACGGAGCAGTTTTTAAAACCATAAAATCATCTTGATCTCTCACTAGGTATTTATCTATAAAAACATGTTCTTTGATTTTTAAATATTTAGAAATTCGTTGAATATCTTTTTCTATAAATATTGGGCTAGTTGTTTTACAACAATTTCCACAAGACAAACAATCAGTTTTTTTGAATTCATCTTCGTGAAGTCGTTTCATTACAAGATCTAGATTCTTAGGTGTTCTTTTCTTAAGCATTTTAAAATACTTCAGAGTCTCAGGCATGGTTTCCTTGGATAATTTGGTTAACTGTTTTAATCTTTTTTCCATTTTGTAAAACTAAACTTTTCTGCTTTTATACTCAAAGCTTGCTCCTTCTCTAGTTTGATATCTTTTAAGTTAGCTATAGCTATGCAAAAGTACCAATAAAATCTACTTAAACATCCATCATAAAAACAAATAAAATATGTAATTTTGCACTTCAATTTAAGATACTCAATGAATATTCAAACCCTTTTAGAGACCAAAGTAAAAGAAGGTTTTATAATACTTTTTGAAACTACAATTCCATCGGTTGAATTTCAGGCTACGCGAAAAGATTTTGAAGGAGATATTACTATTGTTATCTTTCCAATGCTCAGGTATAAGAAAGGAAACCCAGTTCAAATAGGTGAAACAATTGGAAAGTATCTAGTTGAAAACATTGAAGAAGTTGTTTCCTATAATGTAGTTAAAGGATTTTTAAATTTAGTCATAGACGATCGTTTTTATCTTCAGTCTTTTTACACTATTTTCAATCAAGAATCTTATGGCCTTTGCTCCGACTCTAAAAATGTTGTGATGGTTGAATATTCTTCACCTAACACTAACAAGCCACTTCACTTGGGGCACGTAAGAAATAATTTACTAGGGTATTCAGTAGCTGAAATTTTAAAAGCCTCCGGAAATAAAGTTTATAAAACTCAGATAATCAATGATCGTGGTATCCACATTTGCAAGTCCATGTTAGCGTGGAAAAAATATGGAAACTCAGAGACCCCAGAATCAAAGGGAATGAAGGGAGATAGTTTTGTTGGGTTCTATTATGTGAAATTTAATGATATCTATAAAAAAGAGATTAACAACCTAATATCTGATGGACTAACTGAAGAAGAAGCAAAAAAACAAGCGCCTATTCTAATTGAAGCTCAAAAGATGTTGTTAAAATGGGAGGCAGGAGATCCAGAAACTGTTGCTCTATGGAAAATGATGAATGAATGGGTGTATGATGGATTTAAAATTACTTACCAAAATTTAGGTGTAAATTTTGATACTTTATATTACGAAAGTGATACTTATTTATTAGGTAAAGATGTTATAGAAGATGGAATAACTCGTGGAGTATTCTTTAAAAAAGACGATGGATCTGTATGGTGTGATTTAACTGACGAAGGATTAGATGAAAAGCTAGTGCTTAGATCAGACGGTACAGCTGTTTATATGACACAAGATATTGGAACTGCCATCCAACGTGTCAAAGATCATTCAGACATCAATGGAATGGTTTATACAGTTGGAAATGAACAAGACTATCATTTCAAAGTCTTATTTTTAATTTTAAAAAAATTAGGGTTTTCATGGGCAGCACAATTATATCATTTAAGTTATGGTATGGTAGATTTACCCTCAGGGAAAATGAAATCTAGAGAGGGAACAGTAGTGGATGCTGATGAGCTAATGCAAGAAATGACAGATACTGCAAAAAATATTTCTCAAGAATTAGGAAAGTTAGATGGGTATTCAGATGACGAAAAAATAGACTTATATCGAATGATTGGGCTAGGTGCACTTAAATATTTTATTTTAAAGGTAGATCCAAAGAAGCGCATATTATTTGACCCCAAATCTTCTGTAGATTTCCAAGGGAATACGGGTCCATTTATTCAATACACATACGCAAGAATACAATCAATTCTTCGGAAAGCTTCTTTTAAATATGATGAACCAGTAGATATTGCTGGTGTGTCTTTACATACAAAAGAAAAAGAATTAATTAAACAAATAGAATTATATCCAGATATAATTCAACAAGCAGCAAAAAACTTTTCACCTGCACTTATTGCTAATTACACATATGACTTGGTAAAAGAATTTAATTCCTTCTATCAAAATGTATCCATATTAGGAGAAACAGATGAAACAAAAAAAACAATACGAGTTCAATTGGCGAGTAAAGTTGCTGAAATTATAAAATCTGCATTCAGTTTATTGGGTATAGATGTACCTAATAGAATGTAATATATGGTGTCTGTAGGGAGTTAAAGACACCTCAATAAAATTTTAAAACTGATAAAACTCCGCGTAAACATTCTTAAAAAGTAAAAAAATGAAATATGATATCATCATTGTTGGAAGTGGTCCTGGAGGATATGTCACTGCCATTAGAGCTTCTCAACTAGGCTTTAAAACAGCTGTTGTAGAAAAAGAAAGTCTAGGAGGTGTTTGTTTAAACTGGGGGTGTATTCCTACAAAAGCTTTATTAAAAAGTGCACAGGTATATGATTACCTTAAGCACGTAGACCAATATGGTTTGAAAGCAGAATCAATTGATAAAGATTTTAACGCAGTAGTATCTAGAAGTAGAAATATAGCCAATGGAATGAGCAAAGGTGTTCAATTCTTAATGAAAAAGAATAAAATAGATATTATAGACGGGTTTGGCAAAGTTAAGACGGGTAAAAAAGTTGCTGTAACCAGCGAAGACGGAAAGGTAAAAGAATACAGTGCCGATCATATTATTATTGCTACTGGAGCTAGATCTAGAGAATTACCTAACTTACCACAAGACGGTGAAAAAGTAATTGGATACAGAAAAGCAATGACTTTAGCTTCACAACCATCATCTATGATAGTTGTTGGTTCTGGTGCTATTGGAGTTGAATTTGCGCATTTTTACAATGCTATGGGAACTAAAGTAACTATCGTTGAGTATTTACCAAATCTTGTTCCACTAGAAGACAAAGATGTTTCTAAACAATTTGAACGATCCTTTAAAAAAGCGGGTATTAAAGTCATGACAAATGCTTCCGTAGAATCTGTAGATACTTCTGGAAAAGGAATAAAGGCTACTGTTAAAACTAAAAAAGGTGAAGAAATTTTAGAAGCTGATATTGTTTTATCTGCCGTAGGTATAAAAACTAATATAGAAAATATTGGATTAGAAGATGTAGGGATCATTACAGACAGAGACAAAATATTAGTAAATGACTGGTATCAAACTAATATTCCAGGATATTATGCTATTGGAGATGTAGTTCCCGGTCCAGCCTTGGCTCATGTTGCCTCAGCTGAAGGAATTACATGTGTAGAAAAAATAGCTGGTTTACATTCTGAAAAAATAGACTATGGAAATATTCCAGGATGTACCTATGCGAGTCCTGAAATTGCTTCAGTTGGACTTACTGAAGACCAAGCTAAAGATCAAGGATATGAAATAAAGGTTGGTAAATTTCCTTTTTCTGCCTCAGGAAAAGCAACTGCAGCTGGAACACCAGATGGTTTTGTAAAAGTAATTTTTGATGCAAAATATGGTGAATGGTTAGGTTGCCACATGATAGGAGCTGGAGTAACAGATATGATTGCAGAGGCGGTATTAGGAAGAAAGTTAGAAACTACTGGGCACGAAGTTTTAAAAACCATTCACCCTCATCCTACTATGAGCGAGGCAGTAATGGAAGCTGTAGCTGATGCCTATGACGAAGTTATTCATTTATAAGCATTTACAATAATAAAACAAATCCCAAGAGTTTTAAAAATAAAGCTTACAATTTATGGCATTGTTTTTGCTACTGTATATTTATCAATATAAATTCAAAATACATTTCAACATTTGTATTTTATGGGAATTATTGTATGAAAAAGAAATTACCCCTAAACCAAAGCCTAGCTTTGGTTTTTGACTTTAAAGACCCTACAGATTTCATAAATATTTTCATCAGATAATTAAGAATTGAATTTTTATAAACTGATTTTAAATAGATTACTCTTTGATAGTTAATTACAACAACTTTTTCGTAGAAATTTTAAAAGGCCATTATAAAGTTATGCATAGCTGGGCTTTTAATTGGGCTACTAAAATCGTATGACTTATTTATTGCACTAATTTTAATCACAAAAAATCAATGATATTGTTTTTACTTAAATAATATTTTAAAATTGCCAAGCTATTATTCGAGTAACTTTATTTCCTTGATGCATAGGAATTATTTTCATTGTTTTTACGTTAAGTTTAACTCCAGATTTCTGAATACTTTCAATAGTATCCTTTTTTGAAACTAAACTCGTAAACCAGAGGCTACTATTTTTAAATAACGAACTCTGATACAGGTAATTATGTAAAAAAGCTTTTTCTCCACCAGGATACCATAATTCATTATTATTACCAGAAAAATTACGAACAGTATTTGTTCCTAAGTTTCTATTTTTTCTTGCATTAGCTCCCCTAGCCTCTTTTTCAGATTTATAAAAAGGAGGATTACAAATAACTGCGGAAAAAGAATCTCCTTTTTCAATTATTCCTTCTAAAATATTTTCTTCATTAAACTGTTGTCTCAAAATAATCTTATCACTTAGATTGTTATCATCTATAATATCTTGAGCAGTATCTAAGGAGTCTAATTCTATGTCTGTTGCAATAAAATTCCAATCATACTCCTTAACACCAAGTAAAGGATAAATACAAGTTGCACCAGTACCTATGTCTAAAACAGATATTTTGTCTAAAATTTTAGAATCCGACAACAAATCAGAAACATAATGAATATAATCTACTCGACCTGGTATTGGAGGGCATAAATTTTCATCTGGAAAGATCCATTTATCTATTCCATAATAGGCCTGCAATAAAGTAAGATTTAATTCTTTTACCGCTTTAGGATTAGAAAAATCTATAGTAAGGTTTCCATAATCATTTTTAGTAACAAAAGAGATTAAATTTTTATTGTGTTGGGTTAAAACATCAAAGTCATAACCATTTTTATGCTTATTTCTAGGATGCAATCCCGGCTTAAGTTTCATTTAGAGTTCCAAAATAGTAAATGCTTGTTGAAGTGGTTTTAGTGATTCTTTTAATGAGATAATTAATTCTTGACCATAGATTAAATAATAATCAGAAAAATTACGATGACGTTCCTCTAGAGTTTTATTGGGAAGTAATTGGTCTTGCAATGATTTAATCCTATTAGTTAAAAGAAAGTGCTTTCTTTTCTCTGCACGAAGCAATCTTTTTTCTAAATTATTTAAACCCTTTAATTGTTTTCTTTGTTGAGCATCAACAGCTCCAATAAAAGAACTATCTGTTTCATTAGCAACTCTTCTTAAGGCTAAAAATTGTTGGGTAAGCAGTTCTGTTGCATCTTCAAAATTAAATTGAATATCCGATTTCTCTTTTATTTTTTTTGCAATTAACAAATGTTGTCTTAAAAACATTTCTTCAAAAGAAACATCTAAGTTTTGTAACTGTTTAACTTGTTTGTGAGATACAATTTGAACCGAATTTCTGAGTAGCAATGACGGAAAAGGAATCTTTACTGTCTCAAAATAACCTTTCAATTGCATCCAATACGCTAATTCTCCTCCTCCTCCAATATAACAAAGATTGGGAAGAATAACCTCCTGATATAGCGGCCTCATGAGAACATTTGGACTAAAACGATCACTATGATTGTCTAATTCCTCAAGAATTTCAGCTTTTGAAAAAACAATATCTGTATTATGAATTTTAAATAGACCTTTACTCTCTATAATTCTTTCTCTAGAGTTTTCTGATAAATAAAATAAATTTATATCTCTCGGATTTACCTGAATTTTATAATCTTTTTCTAAATTTAATATAGTTTTGGATACTGCTTTCTTTGAAGTTTGATTAAGAAGTTCATCCTTCATTACAGGAGTAAATATATTTTTTAATCGTTGATCATCAGCATCTAAAATAACTAGCCCATAACTTTTAAATAACTCATTCGCAATATACCTGGTAGCATCAGCCAAATTACTATGGGATACATATGCCTTTTCAAAAAGTTGTGATAAGAATATGGCATTTTTAGTATCTCCTAGTTGTTTTGAAAAATGAGCATGAACCTCTTGTAACCCTTCTAAAGAAAACCTTCCAACTGCTCCACCATTTGGTCTGTCCCAGGATACTTCTTTTCCTTTGAAATTAAAATAACTAATTTCTTTAAAATCATGATCTTCAGTTGCCATCCAGTATACAGGAACAAATCTCTGATCAGGAAACTGTTCAGCTAAAGATTCCGTTAAATTAATAGTTGAAATAATTTTATATAGAAAATATAACGGTCCAGTAAATAAATTTAATTGATGACCAGTAGTTATGGTAAACGTTTCTTTATTTTCTAACGAATTAATATTATCAATAGTGGCCTCTGTGGCAGATACGTTTCTATACTGATCTTTTAAAACAGTTACTAATTTTTCCCTTGTTGCTAAATCAAACGATTTTTTTTTCTCATTAATTTGAGAGGCAAACCCCTTTATATCTGGAAAATTACTATAAAACTGCTTAATAGATTTTTTTTGATCTAAATAATCAGTCATTATCTTAGAAAAGAATCCTGTTTTATGAAAAGGAATATGAGTAAACTTCATAAAATTAATAGATGACAAGATTAAATAAGATCATCATTTATAATTGTTTAAAATAAAAAATTTATCAAAAATACTAAATTTGTAGTCAGTTATAACATACCGAAGTTAGTATGACTCAAAAATTTTCGAATTCATTTTCTATTAAAAGATCTTAACTAAGAAAGAAGTCTAGATTTATATTCCAACAAAATATAACTCATGAGAGGGGGATCGATAAAAATTAAAAGTATCTGTTAATTAGAATTTTACAAAAGATACTACTGCTATAATTTGTAAAATTATTTTACAGGAGTACCGTATAAATCGAAGTCTCCCGCCTCATGTATTTTAACAGGAATAAATTCACCTATTTTTATATAATGTTCTCTTGCATCTACGAGCACATCATTATCTACATCTGGAGAATCAAATTCTGTACGTCCATAAAAATAGTTCCCTTCTTTCCTATCAAACAAACAAGTAAATATTTTCCCTATTTTCTGTTGATTAATTTCCCAAGAAATCTGTGATTGAATTTCCATGATTTCATTTACACGTCTGAACTTTACATCTGCTGGAACATCATCTTCTAGAACAAAAGCACCCGTATTTTCTTCATGAGAATACTCAAAAGCTCCCATGCGCTCAAAGCGCATCTCTTCTACCCAATCCTTCAATTCTTGAAATTGCGCTTCTGTTTCTCCAGGGTAGCCAACAATTAACGTTGTTCTAATTGCCATGTTTGGAACTACGTCTCTAAATTTACGAATTAAGGCAGTTGTTTTTTCGTGAGAAGTACCACGCTTCATAGATTTTAAAATCTCTGTATTAATATGCTGCAGAGGAATATCCAGATAATTACACACTTTAGGTTCGTTTTTCATAACCTCTAATACATCCATCGGAAAACCAGTTGGAAAAGCATAATGCATTCGTATCCATTCTATTCCATCAACTTTAACTAAAGCTTTTAAAAGCATGGCCAGTGCTCTTTTTTTATAGATATCTAAACCATAATATGTTAAATCCTGTGCAATAAGCATGATTTCTTTGATTCCTTTTTGAGCTAATTTTTCTACCTCAATTACAAGATCTTCAATTGGTGTTGATTTATGATTTCCGCGCATTAAAGGAATAGCACAAAAAGAACAAGGTCTATCACAACCTTCTGCTATTTTTAAATAGGCATAATGTTTAGGTGTGGTAGTTAATCGTTCACCTATGAGTTCATGTTTATAATCCGCACCAAGAACTTTCAGAAGATTTGGTAAATCATGTGTCCCAAAATATTGATCTACATCAGTAATTTCTTTTTCTAGATCTGGCTTATAACGTTCGCTAAGGCAACCTGTCACAAAAACCTTATCTACATCACCTGCTTCTTTTTTTTCTACATAGTGTAAAATAGTATCTACAGACTCTTCCTTTGCTTTTCCAATAAAACCACAGGTATTGATTACAACGATATTACCCTCATCATTTTTATCTTCATGAACAACATCTTTACCACTGGCTTTTAACTGTCCCATTAAAACTTCAGAATCATAAATATTTTTAGAGCAGCCTAATGTTACTACGTTAATTTTATTTTTTTTAATTGATTTTGTTCTCATTAAATTCTTAAAAGGATAACAAAAATACATTTTATAAGATGAATTTGTGTAGATAATTTCTTGATTTATTTACTTTATTTTGATTATTAGATTAATTAAATTAATTTTAACTATATGAAAAAAAATATTCTTTTTTTATCTCTATTTATTGGTTTACTAATCTCAAATAAATCCTTGAGTCAAACTACTAATACAAACAACAACTATACATTTAAAAGTGGAGATTATAACGGAATTGGAAAATGGTATATGGGTAGAGAAATTGCATATGTAATGGGTTTCGAAGGAATTAGTTGGCTAGAAAGATCTGAACGAGAGGAAGAGGAAAATGTTTCTAAATTAATTCAAAACATGAGAATTAAATCCAATGATATTATTGCAGATATAGGTGCTGGATCTGGATATCATACTTTTAAAATAGCTTCTTTGACTAAGAATGGTTTGGTTTATGCCGTAGATATTCAACCAGAAATGTTAATGGCAATAGAAAAAACAAAAGAGTCTGGTAAAATTAAAAATATTGAAACTATTCTTGGAACTGAAAAAAGTATTCTTTTACCATCTAATTCAGTTGATAAAGTTTTGATGGTGGATGTATATCATGAATTCAATTATCCTGCAGAAATAATTATTTCAATAAAAAAAGCCTTAAAACCAAATGGAGAGTTATTCTTAATCGAATACAGAAGTGAAGACTCTAGTGTTCCTATCAAAGAAATACACAAAATGTCTGAAAAACAAGCTATCAAAGAAATGGAAGCCGCTGGCTTTAAGCTCAAAAAAAATATAACTAACCTTCCTTGGCAACATTGTATGGTTTTTGTTAAAAAAAATTAAAAGGCTTGTTTAATTAGGTTATTAAAACTAAAAAATCACTCAAGTAAACTTGGTGGTTTGTATTTTTAAGCTCTAAACTTATTGGTGTATAAAAAGGGATTCACTTAGTACATCCCAAGAAATGAAACCTGGAAAACTATAGAAATCCGGAATTATTTGTAAGAATTTTCACTTTTTTGTTTGCCCAAAAACAAAATAAGTTTAGTTTTTGGGAAAACAAAAAACTCACAACGAATGTTGTGAGTTTCCTTTTGCGGAGAAAGAGGGATTCGAACCCCCGGACCTGTTACAGTCAACAGTTTTCAAGACTGCCGCATTCGACCACTCTGCCATTTCTCCGGTCGTGCTATTCTTTTATGATACAGCGGGTGCAAATATAGAAAAGGTTTTCATTTTGTAAAAACATTTCTACTTTTTTTAATAGAATAATTTTAAAGTCTATTTATTTTTTTTGGGATTACTTAAAAAGATTATCAACATCAATTCAGAATAGCTGAAAATATAAAACAAAATACTAGCTTTTAAAGGTTTTCCTAACTAAGGAGTCTCATCATACCTTTTAGTATTTATTTTAATATTCAAAGAATACAGATGCAATAAAAGATGATGAATTCACAAAAAAAGACTCAATAATTATGGTATTAGCATTAACAATTAAACTATTGTTATCTAATTTTTATAGTATCTTAGCAGCAAATTTTTAGAAATTATTCATGTCTTTTAACTCGTTTGGTAATTTATTAAAACTAACCACTTTTGGAGAATCTCATGGCATAGCTATTGGTGGTATCATAGACGGTTTTCCTGCAGGAGTAGTTATAGATTTTAAAGCTATACAAGATGAGTTAAATAGAAGAAAACCAGGCCAATCTAAGATAGTTACTCAACGAAAAGAACCAGATACTGTTGAATTCCTTTCGGGGATTTTTGAAGGGATAACTACAGGAACTTCCATTGGGTTTGTTATAAAAAACACCAATCAAAAATCACATGATTACTCTCACAATACTGACGTATACAGGCCCTCTCATGCAGATTACACCTATGATAAAAAATTTGGAATTAGAGATTATCGAGGTGGTGGTCGTTCCTCTGCCAGAGAGACAGCTAATTGGGTAGTTGCTGGGGCTTTAGCCAAACAATTAATTTCAAATATTACTATTAATGCCTATACCTCTTCTGTTGGTGATATAGAAATGAATAAAGAATATAATCAATTAGATTTCTCAAAAACTGAATCTAATATTGTTCGTTGTCCAGATGAGAAGATGGCTGAAAGAATGATAAATAAAATCAAAGATATTAGAAAGCAAGGTGATACCATAGGAGGAACTATTTCGTGTGTAGCCAAAAATATCCCTGTTGGTTTAGGAGAACCTATATTTCACAAATTACACGCCCAACTAGGCAAAGCAATGTTGTCTTTAAATGCCGTAAAGGGTTTTGAGTTTGGGAGCGGTTTTGAAGGAACCAAAATGCAGGGAAGTTCGCATAACGATATTTTTAATGCAGACGGAACCACCCAAACAAATCTGTCTGGTGGTATTCAAGGTGGTATTTCTAATGGAATGGATATATACTTTAGAGTAGCTTTTAAACCTGTAGCTACCATCATGCAAAACCAACCTACTATAAATTCTAAAGGAGATAAAACAGAAATTATGGGGAAAGGGCGTCACGATCCTTGTGTTGTTCCTAGAGCTGTTCCTGTAATTGAAGCTTTAACAGCTTTAGTTTTAGCAGACTTTTGGTTATTGAATAAAACTAGAAAAATATAATCTTTTTAAAAATTTAATTCTGCATCATAAAAAAACCCAAAACAAATGTTTTGGGTTTTTTATAATTTAAGCCTCACCTGTAGGTCCAAAATTCATTGGAATTGGTGGTTGCTCGTAGTCTTTGATTTCACCGTGGGCTTTCTCAAACTTCAAAATGTTATCGGCTAAAGCTTTTGTGAGCCTTTTAGCATGTTGTGGAGTCAAAATAATTCTTGATTTCACTTTTGCTTTTGGCACACCAGGCATTATTCTGATAAAATCTACAATAAACTCAGAGACAGAATGGTTAATAATGGCTAGATTAGAATACGTTCCTTCTGCAACGGATTCGTCTAACTCAATATTAATTTGTCCTTTTTTTTGTTGATTTTCAGCCATGGTAATTATTAATTAAAGCTATTTTCGATTTCTTCTTTAGGACCAACAATTAAATGATCATAAGTTCTCATTCCAGTACCAGCAGGTATTTTCTTACCTACAATAACATTTTCTTTAATACCATATAAGTAATCTCTCTTACCTCTAATAGTAGCATTAGATAATGTCTTAGCAGTTTCTTGGAAAGAAGCTGCCGATAAGAAACTTTCTGTTTCAAGAGAAGCTTTCTTAATACCCAT
>UPTG01002495.1_pt1 | contig 12568 bp, 5 predicted proteins | sample 2160121 | NCBI WGS metagenome assembly UPTG01 (sample SAMN06266255, study PRJEB28933) | marine metagenome | isolation source: Columbia River Estuary | place: USA:Columbia River Estuary, USA | collected 2014-07-27 | reverse complement strand
TTTGCGGATGTAAACAACAGTTCGGTAGACAATTGTGGTTTAGATACTGCCACTTTAAACGGTAGCTCACAATTGGTGTTTTCGTGTTCAGATTTAGGAACTCAGAAAGTCATAGTTCGCCTTTGGGACCCCAGTGGAAACATGAGTATTGACTCAGTAAATGTGACGGTTTTGGATACCGCCACTCCAAATTATATCAAGACTCCACATACGGCTTATCTTATAGCAGACAGTGTTGTTGTTTCTCGGAATGATATTTTAAGCAACGTTTCAGGCGGGTGCTTTCCACCGGTCGTTTCAATCTTGAGTGATTCGGTAATGCGATGTAACAATGCGCAGACCAATCCAAATTACATTCTCTTTTCGTTAAACGGAGGTCCTGCCGACAGTGTACCTGTAACAGTTTTAGACACGCTGGTTCCAAACCTTTTGGTTGCGAATGACACCCTGTATTTGAATTCACCAAATGCGCAAGACTCTGTCATGTTTAGCAATTTTGATGTGGGTTCAAATGACAATTGTGGCATTAGTAATTCAACAATAAACAACGCCCAAGTCTTATTCTATTCGTGCGCAGATACAGGCGTTCATCAAATTATCGTCCATGTATGGGATGTAAGTTTAAATGAGAGTATTGATACGGTTAACTTGTATGTGTTAGACACTTCATCGTTTAACTATAGTAAGTTCGATCAAACTGTTTATATCGGCTACGGTGCCGATACTTTAAGTAGAGGTGATTTTGCGAGTACGGCAACCGCAGGTTGTATAGTTCCTGTGTTGAATGTTTTATCGGACACCATTTTTGATTGCTCAGATATTGCGACTAACCCAAATTACCTTGTATTCCAATTCACGAATGGACCTAAAGACAGCGTGATGGTGACAGTATTGGATACGGTAAACCCAGTTCTAAATATTCAATCAGACACGCTATATGTAAACAATGCTTTGGGCACAGACAGCACTAGCTTTATAGATGTGAATATGGGCTCGCTCGACAATTGCATGTTAGACAGCGGTTTGGTAAATGGCCAAACCTATGCAGTTTTCAGCTGTGCTGATACTGGTGCAAATCAGGTTAACGTTCAGCTTTGGGATGTAAATGGAAATGTTCAACTAGGATCAGTTACGGTATATGTTTTAGATACCGTGCTTCCGGTTTACGTGAAAACGCCACACACTGCCTACTTGATTTCGGATAGTGTTATTGTTTCGAGAGATGATATATTGAGCAACGCAACCGGAGGATGTTTCCCACCTAAACTGACGCTCTTAAGCGATACTGTTTATTATTGTTCTTCTGTTAATACTAACCCAAGTTACATTCGTTTCCAATTTACAGGAGGAAGTGTTGATAGTGTTCAGGTTACAGTTTTAGACACGCTCCAGCCAAGCTTAAATCTGAGAAACGATACTATTTATTTGAACGCTTCTGGAGCTATAGATTCAATCATTTTTGCAAACATTGATGAAGGTAGCCTCGACAATTGCAGTATAGACAGCACGACAATAAATGGACAGCAACAATTGTATTTTGCGTGTGCAGATACAGGAGTTCATAAAATAACTGTACAAGCTTGGGATGAAAGCGGAAACACAAGTATAGACTCTTCTTTGGTCTATGTGCTCGATACCGTTCAGCCGCAATACACCAAAAACAATGTAATTGTAAGTCTTATTCTAAGCACAGATACTTTAAGACGAACAGATTTTTTAAGTTTAGCAACTGGAGGCTGTTTTTTACCACAGCTAATAATTTTTTCAGATACAGTGATGGATTGTGGAGACGCACTGACCAATCCAAATTACATCCGTTTTCAATTTGATGGTGGGCCAATGGACAGTGTTCAGGTGGATGTTTTTGATAATGTTGCGCCTGTACTATTACTAAAAACGCATAACCTATATGTCAATAATGGTAATGACACTTTAAGGTTTGCAGATATTGATAATGGTTCAGTTGACAATTGCAGCTTAGACACTGCTACGTTAAACGCAAGTACTCAATTGGTATTTTCTTGTTTAGAATTGGGACCGCAGAAAGTAGTTGTTCGACTTTGGGATCCCAGCGGAAATATGAGTATTGATTCTGTGAATGTGACGGTTTTGGATACCGTGACTCCCAGTTACGTTAAAACACCTTATACTGCATATTTAATTTCTGATAGTATTGTTGTTTCTAGAAATGACATATTGAGTAATATTTCTGGAGGATGTTTCCCGCCAACGGTAACAATTTTGAGTGATACCGTTATGGGGTGTAGCAATGCGCAATCCAATCCAAATTACATATTGTTCTCGTTAAATGGTGGTCCTGCGGATAGTGTTCCAGTTACAGTCTTAGATACCCTTGTGCCAAGCTTAAACTTGAGAAGCGATACAATTTATTTAAGTGTTTTTGGAGCTATGGACTCTATAGTTTTTTCAACTATTGACGTTGGAAGCGCAGATAATTGTGGTATAGATAGCACAACAATTAATGGTCAGCAACAATTGTATTTTGACTGTTTAGATACTGGCGTGCAAACAATAATTGTACAAGCTTGGGATGAAAGCGGGAACACGAGTATAGACTCTTCGTTGGTCTATGTGCTCGATACTGTGCAGCTAACGTACACTGTAAATGCAGTATCTGCCTACCTCGACCTGGACAGCGCTATTGTATCAAGAACGGATATTATTAGTAATCTAAAAAGCGGATGCTTTGCTCCACAACTTTTAATATTAAGCGATACGGTTTTTTATTGTTCAGATATAGCCTTAAATCCAAGTTACATTAAGTTTAGTGTAGATGGCGTCTTAGATAGTGCAGTAGTAACCGTTGCAGATACAATTTCTCCGAGTTTAGCTTTACAAACGCATACAGTTTACATAGGAGCGAGCGATACTCTGCGCTTCTCAAATGTAGACAACAACTCGTTCGACAATTGCGGCTTAGACTCGGCTCAGCTCAATGGATTGGATTATTTGGTATACGATTGTACAGATTTAGGAACACACCAAGTAAATGTTATCCTTTACGATGAAAATGGCAATTCAGATTTTGGTTCTGTTGCGATTCAAGTAGTGGATACCGTGACTCCAGTTTATATCCCCGTTCAATTTACATCGCACTTAGTTGGTTCTTTTTCTTCAGTTTCCAGAGATGATTTATTTCTTAATGTTTCTGCGTCTTGTGCACCACCTAATGTTTCATTTATTAGTGATACTACATTCGACTGTGCTGATATTCCAAATAATCCAAATTATGTGCATTTCACACTTGATGGAACAGCAGATAGTGTTGCGGTTATTGTAAGCGATACAACAGCACCTACTTTTAATCCAAAGGCATTTGTGAACTTGGTGCTTTCTGCTAGTGGAACACGAACACTTACATTGTTCGATTTACTGAATGGATTTCCACAAGACAATTGCGCCATTGCGCCTGGAATTACCATAAACCCACCAGTGTTAAACTGTTCGAACACCAACATTTTCACACCTGTTGTGGTAACGGCGTCGGATATTCATGGAAATATAGATTCTGTCATTGTAAATGTGCTTGCGCAAGACATTACTCCGCCAACAATACTTCCAGGAAATTCAGTTTACTATTTAGATTCATTAGGAAACTTAACGATTAATGCGTCTGAATTGGTTATGGCTGTGGACAGCTGTGGTATTGACACGGTGTATGTGAGTATGAGTTCGTTCAGTTGTGCAGATACAGGTATATCAACAGTGTCAGTAACGGCAACAGACGTTAACAATAATTCTGTATTTACAAATGCTCAAATCAACATTTCAGATACAACTGCTCCAACGTTCTCTTTAATACCAGCAGACACACTCTATTTAAACGCGGCAGGAAATGCGACTTTAAAGTTCAGTGATATTGTGCTTAATACACCTTTCGATGCCTGTGGAATAAAGGATACAATTATTGGCCAAACATCATTTAATTGTGCGGACGTTGGTCAACCGAAACTAGTTAATGTAACTCTGAAAGACCACAGCGGTAACTTGAACATTCAGCAAATACAGGTTGTTGCAGTCGACACTTTGGGACCAGTTTTGTTTACAAATAATATTACGGTTCAAATAGACTCTTTAACGGGTAAGGTTGGTATTGACTTTTTCGATATTACCGGGTTTGTTGGCGATAACTGTGAATTGGATAGCACTACGTTTAAAGTTACCCCAAATATATTTGATTGTGATAGCCTTGGCCTGATAACAGTTCGTGTTGAGGCCATTGATATTTATGGAAACTACTCAGAAGAATATGCAACGGTTGAGGTGCAATCTTACAATGCGAAAACATTTATTCTGGAAGGCCCTGCCCTTGTTTGTGAAAACTCGTACAACGTAAAATATAAAGTAACAGACTATAACGAAAGTGCAGACTACACTTGGACTATTACAGGAGGAATAATAATCAGCAAGGGTTTTAGAGGTCGTGAGGCTTATGTTCATTGGAATACTTCAGGCCCAGGGAATGTTGTTGTTGATGAGCTTGGAGGGTGTTCTATTGGAGTAGATAGCATGTCCGTAAGCATGAGTGGTGTAGCACCTGACACTGCGTTAATTTCCTTTTGGAATACAGGAACACGAACAACATTGGTTTGCACCGATCAAAATGCCACGTCTTACCAGTGGGGTTATGATATCGACTCAGTTGATGGATTATTTTATTCTATCCCGCTAATAGGAGAAACGAAGAATTCATATTACAATTTCTTCATGGAAGAAAATATTGATGACAATGGCTATAAATATTGGTGCGAGACGTCTTACGATGGCAGTTGTTTTACGCGAAGCTATTTCATGAATGGATATCCTGTAGACATTGATGAGTTTGAGATTGGCAAAGTCGAGGTTTGGCCGGTTCCGTTTACAGGCGAAATAAATGTTTCCACGCCAAATAAAATGTCTTCTGTGAACTTAATAGACATGTTCGGAAAGAAGATAAAAAGTCTTCAGGCAAATGGAGCGACTAAATTTAGAATAGACAACCTTGAGAATCTTCCACCAGGATCTTACGTACTTCAAGTTAATTACGAGAATGGATTGAAATCGAACCATAAAATTGTGCACTTAAGATGAGATTGAGAAACTATATACTCGGCTTTTTAAGCATATTGGTTCTGGTTGCAAATGGTCAAAATACTGATCCTCTAGATACTATTTTAAACATGCAAGTTGATCTTTTTGATCATCAAGATGAATTAGGGCAAGCGCTGAATGTTTTTCTTATTGAATTTGAAGCCAAAGGACATTTGGGAAATGAAGAAGATGGTTATACTGATAGGAAAACAATTGAAGGCTATGTCAGCCTTTTTGATGCAGACGCTTCAGTACCAGATGATATTTCTCAACCAGATTCAATTGGTGGTCGTATTGCCATTTCGAAATATGGCAAAAAAGCAAATGGCAAAAAATATTTTGCTTACAGTTTAATAGTAGAAAAGAAACTAATCAAAGCCACTCGAGTAGACTCAGGTCGATATAAAGGCACGTATAAATATTTTAAACTTTACAATGAGCAAGCTGTCATTGGAAAGGCTTATGCCCTCGGAGCAATTTATATGATGGAGTTGGAGTTTAACAGAAATGGTTCAGGAATTCAAATTAACTCAATTATCAAACAAGAAGAGAATGGAGAATTCCGAGTGTTTGAGCTCGGTAATTTTGGCTACACATCTAATAATAACATAAAGGCTTCAAACAACTTACAGAGTTTAATTAAAGAACCAAGTGAGTTTGCAAAACTAAAATTTGCCCCGCCAAAAGATTCAAGTTTATATCGTGTCGGACCAAGTGTAATGGTTAGCGGAAGCTATATTCTTCCGAATTATTTTAATCCATTGGCATATTTTGGAAATATAAATTCAGAGGTGCCGGCAAGTAGCAATCAATCAGGATGGAAAGCAGGCGTGAAAATAATTCTGCCTAACGGCAAAGAAGGAAATTTCAATTTTACAATTGGTTTAGCTTACGAGTCTAACTCATATGATATGATTTACGAAGATTTAAGCTTCATTTATCAGACGGATTGTTTTGGAGATCGTTTATTGGATTTAGAAGGCACAGAATATGATGACAAATATGTAAATGTTTCTAGTTATAAGGAAAATGGATCTTTGGCATTCTTACAACCAGAAGCAGGAGTGCTTTACCATATAAACTTTGGTGAAAAGATGAAGCTTTCTCTTTTTGGAAACGTTGGGTTTTCGTATCTAACTAATTCTAGCTATAACAGTGAAACGATTGTCTCATACTCTGGAAAAAAACTGGGCTTAGGTGTTGTTGATCATGAAGAGTTGGGCTTTTATCAAGATTACAATAAGAAAATTGACGGTGAAATTAGCAATGCGATTTCATTTTATAAACTTGGTTATGGCGGCTCTCTGGACTTCAGCTTAGGAGAAAAGAATAGAAGTTGGTTATCGATTAATTTTGAAATGAACCAAGGGCTTTCTCCAATATTCGATACGGGCTATGAGTTTTGTCCATTTTTAGATGTAGATGTTAACGATACTTTCTTAAGTACGTTTACTAATACTCAAAAGCAATTGCAGTATAACTCAATGGCAATAGGCGTTTCTTATCGTTACCAATTTCCGAAGAGATAAAACCTAACTTTGATTTATGAAGCGATTGGAATTAGAAGAAATCGAATTAAGATTAGGATACTTGAAAGAATGGACAGGGAATACTGAATTCATCCAAAGAGAGGTCCAGTTTAGAGATTTTAAAACAGCTCTAGCAAAGATGGTTGAAATCGGTTTCATTGCTGAAAAACTTAATCATCACCCAGATTGGACAAATGTTTACAACCGGTTGTCTATTAAATTGACCACGCACGATGCAGGAGGTGTGACTCTAAATGATTTTGAGATGGCTCGAGAAATTGAAGCTTTGCTTTCATGATTAAAGAAAGAATCAAGTTAGTTTGGGAATTTAAAGGGCCAGATGCGGAACATTTTGCTGTGCATCATGAAATCCATTTAAAGCAATATGCTTTGGCTGAGAACCTGTTAGATACAACATCTGCATCTGAAGAGGTAAACTCACAGCTTTGGTCGGCATCACTTACAGTCGATAAGTCTGATATGATTAAAGTGCGAGACGCTTTGAAACCTCACCGTGGATTTAAAGCTTAGAGCGTGGAAACTAAATACCCCAAACTAAATTTTAATATCGTTCTTGTTGAACCGCAAATTCCAAACAATACAGGTAACATCGGTCGGACTTGTGTTGCTACGCATTCAAAATTGCATTTAATAAAACCTTTAGGCTTTGATATTTCCGACAAACGTGTAAAGCGCTCTGGTCTCGATTATTGGCCAGAATTGGAATTGCAGGTACACGAAAGGTTTGAAGATTGGATAAATTCGATAGAAGATAAATCTAGAGTTTTCTTTTTCTCTGCGCGAGCTGAAAAATCGTTTTACCAAACATGTTTAGCTGAAGGCGATTGGTTAGTCTTTGGAAAAGAGGCTGAAGGTTTGAGTGAAGAACTAAAGGGGCGATTTAAAAATCATCTCGTGAAAATTCCATTTCCTGGAAAAGTGCGTAGTTTCAATTTGAGCAATGCTGTGGCAATGGCATTAGGCGAAGGGATTCGTCAACTTGATAATTAATACTATTTTTTACAACTTCCCAACTGACTTTAATACTAGGCAAATGAGATTAAAAGTCTCATAAATGAAGAAGCTTATCTTTAAGAATATAATTAAAAAATTCCTTTTATGAAGACAGCTTTTATGACGATCGCGCTAGCTTTAAGCTTTTTTGCAATTGCTCAAAATGAAACACCAAGGCCCGTTCAAAACCAGGTTCATTCCTCGTTTATTCAATTGAACACATCTCAGCAAGGGCTGAGCCCAAATCAAATTTTTAGTGATGTCTACCAATTAACCCCTGATGAAAATCTGAATCTCGTTTCAGAGTTACAAGATGATCTCGGTCAGCTGCATAAAAAATACCAGCAACTTTACAAAGGCATTCCTGTTGAAGGAGCGCAAGTAACTTTGCATTACCAAGACAATGCTCCAACTATGATAACTGGCTATTTCGCTGAAATAGGCCAGTTAAACGTTAAGGCTCAAGTACAAAATGAAGCAGCTTTGAATAGAGCAAAAACAAAAGTGAATGCAAAAGTATATGCCTGGGAATCTGGACATTCTATGCATATGGATATGGAAGAACCAGAAGGAGAACTTGTCGTTTTTACGGATAACAACGGATTTGTTCAACCAAAGTTGGCATATAAAATTGATGTATACGCCTTGGAGCCTCTATATCGAGCAGATGTATTTGTTGATGCTACAAATGGAGATATTCTATTTGAAAACCCAAGAATTCATGATGCAGATGTAGCTGCAACTGGCACAAGCTCGTACAATGGAAATGTGAGTTTTACAGCTGATCAAAATGGAACTACATACCGACTAAGGCAAGTTGCTGATGGCATAGAAACCTTTGACCTAAACAATGGAACCAACTATAGCAATGCAACAGATGTAATAAGTAATTCGATAAACTTCACGAGTGATCCAACTGCAATTCAAGCACACTGGGGAGCGGAACAAACACATGGTTATTTTCAGCAAAAACACAACAGGAATTCGTACAACGGAAGCGGTGCCGTGATACGTTCGTATGTGCACTATGCTAGTGGGTATGTAAATGCCTTCTGGGACGGTTCAAGAATGACCTATGGCGATGGCGATGGTGTTAATTATGGACCATTGGTTTCACTAGATATTGTGGGCCACGAAATTGCACATGGCGTTACAGAGTATTCTGCAAACTTGGTTTACCAAAGGGAATCAGGAGCATTGAATGAGTCTTTTTCAGATATTTTTGGGGAAGCCATAGAGAATTATGCAACAGGCTCTAACAATTGGCAAATGGGCACAGATATTGGTATTGGCGGAAGTGGTGCAATTCGCAGTATGAATAACCCAAATGCTTTTGGAGATCCAGACACCTATGGGGGTTCGTATTGGAAAACTCCAAATTGTGGAACACCTTCGCAGAGCAATGACTACTGTGGGGTGCACTCAAATTCTGGAGTTCAGAATAAATGGTTTTACATTTTAAGCCAAGGTGAATCTGGAACAAATGATATTGGCAGCAATTACAATGTTAGCGCAATTGGTATAGACAAAGCGGCAACAATAGCTTACCGAAATTTGACTGTGTATTTAAGTACAAATTCAACTTTCGCTGATGCTAGAGCTGGAGCCATACAATCTGCAGAAGATTTATATGGAGTCGGTTCTGCCGAAGTTATTGCAACAACAAATGCTTGGTATGCTGTTGGCGTAGGAAGTGAGTATGGAACAATTGGATACTGTAACTCTGCTGGAGGAAACTCTTCTTACGAGTGGATTGCAAACGTTACAGTTGGAGCGTTTTCAAACAGTTCCGGAGCGGCTGGATATACTGATTTTACCGGACAAACTATTAATGTGAATGCTGGGCAAAATTATTCGGTTAGTTTAAGTCCTGCTTTTTCAGGATCGGTTTATCAAGAGTATTGGAAAATCTGGATTGATTACAATGCAGATGGAGATTTTGATGATGCAGGAGAATTAGCTTTCGACCCAGGTTCTATGAGTTCCGCAACGGTTAATGGAAGTTTATCCATACCAGCTGGTGCCTCGGGAATAACTCGTATGCGTGTATCCATGAAATGGAATGCAGCTCAAACGGCTTGTGAGTCTTTTAGCTATGGAGAAGTTGAGGACTACACTATTGATGTCGGTACCGGTGGAGGTGGAGATGTAATAGCTCCGTCTGCTCCTGGAAGCTTAGCAGCAAGCAGTATTACTCAGACGAGTGCAAACTTGAATTGGACAGCTTCGACAGATAATGTTGGTGTTGATCATTACAATGTTTATGTCGGAGGATCACTTCAAGGAACGACCACCGGAACAAGTTATTCCGTTAGTGGGCTAACAGCAAATACTGCCTATACGTTCACGGTTGACGCGGAGGACGCAGCGGGAAACACATCTTCAGCTTCTAGTGTGACAATTACGACTTCAGCTGCGGTAGATAACACAGCTCCTACAATGCCGTCCTCTTTAAGTGCTAGCAACACGACCCAAACATCTACAGATTTGAGTTGGGGTGCAAGTACAGATAATGTTGGCGTAGATCACTACAATGTATATGTGAATGGAGGTTTAATTGGAACAACAACAAGTGCATCAGCTAGTGTGACAAGCCTTTCGGCAAATACGACTTACACCATGAGTGTAGAAGCAGAGGATGCTGTGGGTAATACTTCTGGTTCAGTTTCTATTAATGTTACAACGCTCTCTGGTGGAGGTGGAGGTCCAGTTGTGCTTTCTGCTGATTACTTTGAATCTGGCTGGGATGGATGGTCTGATGGTGGAAGCGACTGTGCTCGTTATGGAGGAACGCGCTCTTGGGAAGGAAATTATTCAATTCGCTTGCGCGACAATTCTGGGACAAAGTCAGCAATGACATCTGGCTCTTACGATTTAACACCACATAATCAAGTTGAGGTGGAGTTTTACTTCTACCCAAACAGTATGGAGAATAATGAAGACTTTTGGTTACGCTATTATGATGGCAGCTCTTGGGTAACAGTTGGATCCTGGGCGAGAGGAACCGCGTTTAACAACAATGCGTTTTATACGTCAACGGTGACGTTGAGTAATGCTAATTATGCTTTCCCAAGTAATGCACAGTTTAGATTTCAATGTGATGCTTCAGGAAATGGCGATAGAGTTTATATCGATCAAGTTATTATAACAGGCTCCACGGTTAACAATTTTATGACCCCAACTGGGCCAGTTGTGAGTATTAACAAGCTTAAGTCTGGTAATGCTGATCAACGTGCATTTGATGAAAATGAACTGCGTGTTTATCCAGTGCCAGCTCATGATTATTTAAACATCGAAACGGACTTAGAAGTTCAAAGAATTAGCATTTATGCTTTAGATGGCAAAATGTTGATTATTAATGAAGGTGATGATTTAGGCGATCAAATAGATGTGAGCGCATTGCTCTCTGGTGCTTACATTCTTCGGATAGAAACAGAAGACGAAGTCATTACTAAAAAGTTTACCAAAGAGTAAACTTTAAAATGCGAAATGAAACAGCCCTGATATTCAGGGCTGTTTTTATTTTGGATTGAATCTAACCAACAACAATATTGATAATCTTACCTGGAACAATAATTACTTTACGGATGGTTTTACCTTCGATATAACCAGCTGTTTTTTCATGAGCCATCACTGCTTTTTCTATTTCCTCTTTCTTTAAATCCAGAGGCAGATCAATAGTAAAACGCATTTTTCCATTAAATGAAACAGGATAGTTTTTAGAACTCTCGATCAAGAACTTCTGCTCATGCGTTGGGAAAGCAGCTCTACTAATACCTTCTGTATGTTCTAAAATACTCCAAAGCTCCTCGGCCATGTGTGGTGCAAAAGGAGAGATTAAAACAGCTAGGGGTTCCAATACAGGACGCTTCTTGCATTTTAAGTCGTTCAATTCATTAGCACAAATCATAAATGCTGCAACCGATGTATTGAATGAAAAATTCTCGATATCCTCAGTTACTTTTTTGATGGTTTTATGAAGCGTTTTTAGCTGGTCTTTTGAAGGTTCAATAGCGGTGACTTTAAGCCCCTCTTGACCAACATACAATTTCCATAATTTTTTTAGAAAATTATGAACGCCTGTAATACCGGAAGTGTTCCAAGGTTTGTATTGCTCAAGTGGTCCCAAAAACATTTCGTATAAGCGCAATGCATCGGCACCATATTTCTCACAAATGGCATCGGGGTTGACGACATTGTATTTGGATTTAGACATTTTTTCGACTTCTCTTTTTACTTTAAAAAGACCTTCATTACCTGTTATAAATTCAGCATTCTTAAACTCTTCTCTCCAAGATTTAAAGGCTTCAATATCCAACTCATCAGAGGCGTTTATAAATGATACATCTGCATGAATCCACTGAATAGATTCCGTGGTAATTTGATCTACAGACATAAAAGTGCGTGTTCCTTCAACTCTTCCAACAAACGCACTAGTTCCTAAAATCATTCCTTGATTGATCAATTTTTTTGCAAATTCATCTACAGGAACAATCCCTAAATCAAATAAGAATTTTTGCCAGAAACGTGCATATAGCAAATGCCCCGTAGCATGCTCACTACCTCCGATGTACAAATCGACTTCTTTCCAATAATTCAGGGCTTCGGAGCTTGCAAATTCGTTGGGGTTGTGCGCATCCATGTACCTGTTAAAATACCAAGAACTACCGGCCCAACCTGGCATTGTGTTCAATTCTAACGGAAATATAGTTTGATGGTCTATTTTAGAGTTTTCTACAACAGTATTCAGAGTGGTGTCCCATGCCCAAACCTCGGCACGGCCTAATGGAGGCTCTCCTTCTTCGGTTGGTAAGTATTTTTCAACTTCTGGCAAACTGATTGGCAAGTGTTCGGCAGCAATCATTTGTGGCAATCCATCCACATAATAGACTGGGAATGGTTCGCCCCAATACCGCTGTCTGGAAAAAACAGCA
>UPTG01002494.1_pt1 | contig 12568 bp, 14 predicted proteins | sample 2160121 | NCBI WGS metagenome assembly UPTG01 (sample SAMN06266255, study PRJEB28933) | marine metagenome | isolation source: Columbia River Estuary | place: USA:Columbia River Estuary, USA | collected 2014-07-27 | reverse complement strand
CAACAACTTGCTCAGGATATCCAGTGTCATTTAAAAGTAGAGGTGGCTTCATCACTTTAACACTCAGACCTAATCAAAAATCAAGCAATCTTAAAATTTTAAACACAACAAATGGCTCAGGAAATAACGTATCTGAGTTAACAACTCAAGATGTTCAAATTGTTAATGATGCTTCAAATGTATTATCTATCATTGGAAATAAACTTGGAGCTAATGGTTATACATCTGGTTTTATAGAGCTTGATGGCGATTATAAGTATAGAGATTTTACTAACACTTTTGCAGGTGACGTAAACACTTTTAGTATAGCAGATGGTACAGGAGAAATCGAGGATGGTGCTATAGAAGTTATTGTAATTACTTCAGGTGAAACTTTAAATAGTTACGAACCTATCGCACATAGTACATCAGCTTCAATATCGTTCAACAACGATTTGAGAGATGTTACTACAAAAGATAGTGCTGGCTTTCAAGAAAACATTGGTGGTCTTAAATCGTTTGAGTTATCATCTGACGCACTACAAGACATTAATGCTGACTTAGACTTCAAAGAGTTTTACGATGATATTAACGAACGGAATGAAGTCATTATAAAATTTGCAGAACGTGACTCAGGTGTTAGGTGGGAAGGAAGTGGTTACGTATCAAGTCTTTCTATGGATGCAGGAGTCGAAGAAAATGTGACTTACTCTGTGACTATAACAGGTACATCATCAGTAGTTAAAGGTACATACTAATAAATAAACACAAATAAAAATGAAAAAGGTAGAATTAGGCGGTCAGGAGCGACCAATCAGATTTAGTTATTTATGCTTAAAAGAAATCTGCAAAAAGTTAGGTTTAAAGCTAAACGAATTAAATCAGTTAGGATCGGAGATAGACCACATCGGAGTTATCGCTTACTTTGGTTTGAAGTACGGAGCGAAGAAGATTGGAGAGAAGTTTACTTATAAAATCGCTGACATTGAAGAGTGGTTAGATAACGAAGATTTCTCTAAAATATCTGAAATATTCGAAGCGTTCCAACTTGACCAACCTCAAGGCGAGGGAAAGTAGTTGAGGGAGAGGAGATAGATTCTGACGAAGGAGATATTGACTGGGACAAATTAGAGCAAATCGGTTTAGGGATGTTGGGGTTAGGTTATGATGAATTATATAGTTTAACCCCACGTTCTTTTAATAATCGCTTAGAGGGCTTTAAAATGCACCAGGAACAGATGTCACAGAACCAATGGGAACAAACTCGAATCGTATTGATGGGGTGTTTGCAACCTCACTCAAAAAAGAATCTAAAGCCACAAGAGATATTACCTCTTCCTTGGGATAATAAGAATAAGCCTAAAAAAGAAATAGCTTCAAAAGAACACATACAAAAGGTTCTCGAGAAATACAATAAAAGTAAGTTTAATAAAATATAAAAAGTAATGGGGTTCTCAGTAAAGACCATCTCGATAATTGTCGCAGCTAACATTAAAGGGTTAGAGAAGGGAATGGGTAAAGCTAACAAGAGTTTAGCTAAATTCGCTTCGGGTGCAGCTCGTATGGGTTCTTTACTTACCTTTAGTGTAACAGCACCTTTAGCCGCACTAGGTAAAACTGCTGTAGATACTTTCGCTGAGTTTGAGGACTCGATGATGAAGGTAAATGTAGTTACAAACGCTACACAAGAAGAATTTAATTTACTACAAAAAGAAGCAAAACGATTAGGGCAAGAAACAAGATTTACTGCAAGGCAATTTGCTGACCTACAATTAATATTAGGTCGTAAAGGTTTTGATCCATCACAGATTATAGCGATGGAAGAATCTATTGCTAAATTAGCTTTAGCGACTGGAGAGGACTTATCTCTTGCAGCAGAAACCGTATCGGCTTCCTTAAACGCATTTAATTTAGATGCAGACGAATCGTCACGAGTAGCAAACACTTTAGCACAAGCAGCAGCAACTTCATCAATACAACTTAGTACATTTGCTACTGCATTCGGTCACGCAGGTTCTTCTGCAAAAGCAGTAGGTGTAACCGTTGAGCGTCTATCTGCTATGATGGGTGTTCTTATGGATAATGGTATTAAGGCTTCTAAAGCAGGTACAGGACTTCGTAAGATATTTAGCAAACTAAACCAAGAGGGTATTCCATTTAACGAAACTCTTGAGCAAATGGCATCAGGTCAAATGACCTTAAATGACGCTACAGCTTTAGTAGGTGAAACCGCTTCAAATCAATTACTTATACTATCTAATAACTTAGATAAGGTAAACGAACTTACACAAGGTTACATAAATAACACTACTGCTTTAGATAAAATGGCTGCTAAGATGGATAGCACAACAAAAGCTAAATTACTAAAGTTAAACTCAGCCCTTGAAACTTTAAAAATAAAATTAGGTGAACTAATTGTAGAATTTTTAATGCCTTTTATTGAAAAAATTACTAAACTTGCAAGAAAATTTAGTGATTTAGATAAAGAAACACAGATTCAAATAATAAAATTTACAGCAATAGCAGGAGCAATAGGTCCTGTATTAATAGCTGTAGCTGCATTAACTGCATTAATAGGTCAATTAAAATTTGCTTTTACAGGAGTAGCTGCTTTATTAGGTACTTTTGCAGGTAAATTATTTTTAATTGGTGCAGCTGGAAGTTATTTAAAAGATAATTTATTACCTATATTAATTAAAATAATTCCTTGGATTGGTAAATATTTACCACAGGCAGCATTAAAATTAGCAGGTGCTTTTGGTGGAACTGGGTTACAAACTGAAATGAACGCTTTAATAGCTGTTACTAATGTTTTATTTGATTCTTTTGGTAATTTAAAAGATGCTTCAGATGATATATTTACAGGACCACAAAGAGGTCCTTTAGATCCTACAGGTGGTAAAGGAGTTCCTTTTTTAAACACTAAAATAATAGACGAAAGTAAAGTTAAAATAAAATCTTTAGGAGAAGCAGCTACAGACGCTTTAGGTGATGTAAGCGATATGTTTTTAAAGTTTACAGGCTTAGATAAATTATTTAATGGAGTTTCACAAAAAGTAAATGAAGCAATAAATAACGCAAAATCTGAGTTTGATTTTAGTTTCAATGCAAGTGGTGATAATGATGTAGTGCCTATACAGAAACTATCTTTGTTTTCTAAAATGTTAAACCTTACTGCGGAACAAATAGTCACACTAAATGAATCTACTTTAAATATTTTAGGTACTTTTTCTCAAGGTTTTGTTAATTTATTTGAAAAACAAGTAGAACTTGTAGAAATTAACGGAGAATTAATTGAAAATAATTTAACTTTTGCTGAGAAGTTTGCTTCTTTTGCTAAAGGTTTTTTAATTGATATTGCTAAGATGATTGCTCAAGCTACAATTTTAGCAACTTTAATGGAAATTACAGGATTTGGTAAAGTTAAAAAAGGTGTAAGTTTTGGTAGTAAAGTTTTTGACATTTTTGGTAATATTATGGGCTTTGCCGATGGTGGGCGACCACCTGTAGGTAAGATGAGTCTAGTAGGTGAAAGAGGACCTGAGCTATTTGTTCCAGGTTCAAGCGGAACGATTATACCTAACCACGCTTTAGGTGGTGGAGGTGCAGCGGCAATTCCTGATGTAAGAATAAGCGGAGATGATTTATTGATAGTGTTCGATAGAGCTAACAGAAGAAAAGGTTACAGATAAAAAAAAAGGTAAATGGCATTTGGTAAAATAAGACATACTCAAATATTAGGCGAAAAAGGTACAACTTGGTACGTTGAAATTTGGCAAAAAGATTATACAGGTTCGTCTGTTGAATGTGATTTACAAGGCGAAGGTTTTGAAATAAAATGGTCGGGTCAAGGTGGTACTAGAGATAGAACTTTTATTGGTTCTGAATGTTCTATAAACCTTTATATAAAAAATGATGTTGACGAGAATTTTCTATATGAAGAGTTACTTAAAAAAGGAGAGCAATATCATTACGTTAGAATATATAAAAACAATATAAACGACCAAGGTCTTTGGTGGTTCGGATGGATTCAACCAGGGTTTGATTCTATACAAAACGTTCCTTATCCTTATTCTACTAAAATTTCAGCAACAGATTCTTATGGTTATTTTACTAAAAGAAAAGAAGATGAACTTTCAGGTGAAACAATAAAAAATACAGCCTATCCTATATCAAATCATATTTTAGAATTTGGTGGTGCTAATACAATGAATATTGCTACTAGTACTACTGACACTACTATTACCCCAAATCCAGGGATTCGTCAATGGTTACGAACAGCTATTGATTGGTGGCGACCTGAAGATACTTATCAATCTAATGATCCATTTGCTCTTTATGCTACCACTAAAGGAGCTTTTACAGAACCTACTAAATACGATGAAGAGGGTAATATAACAAATTCTGATAAAGCATATAAATATAAACAATCAGATGTATTTGATGGCTCATTAAAGGCTTTTAACGCTATAGGGTTTTTAGCTGAAGGTTATTACTATTTCTTGCAACCTAACAGTCTAGTTAATAATAATAACGGAACTTTAAATGTTTGGCAAAGAAGATCAGGAATAAGTCCAACTTCTTTAGGGAATATAAATACTACATTAGGAATAGACCAATCTAATAATGTTGTTTTGGGTGGAAGTATATTAAAATACGACCCTTCTTTAGAAAGTGTAGGTGTTGAATTTATTTTAGGACCAACAAACTTATTTGTCACACCAACTGCGGATTTAACGAGTGCGTTTGTTTCAGGTGCGATTCAACTACCTACAAATAGTGAAGATTTACTTAACTTAGACTTTCACGCAGTACACCAAGAGAATTTTCTTACAAGTCAATTTACTTACACAAGTTCTTTAGATAACCCTGTTATAAGAAATTCATCTTTTTTAACTACCGCTACATTAATTATATCTATAACTGACGGAACTACTACAAAGTATTTACAACCGCCTTCAACTAGTGGTAACAATCCATCTACACCATTTGTTTGGACTGCAAGTGGCACTCCACTTTCTATAACTATAGCAAGAGGTTATAACGAGGAAAGTGTTTCAGGAGCTTTAAATGATATTTATTGTGTTGGCTTACCTAAAAACGCAATAAGTTATAACGCAAGTTATACTCAAAACATTATAGCTTCTGATGATTTTGGACCTTGTTCAGCAGGGTTTTCTCCTGGAAGTTTTGGTTTAGGTTTATCCTTTAGAACCGACATTCATTTTAACGCACCTGTTGAAGCTCCTGGCATAATAGGTGAGGTTTCTATACAAATGACTGCTAGTAATAACTACTCACAATATGGTACAGACACACAAGGTGGTTATACTCAATATTACATTGTAGACATAGCCGACCCTACTCCTGGCACACAAAGTACGGAGTGCGAATCAATAGATATGTCGCCTTTAGGTGATACTGAATTTGAAGATACCGCTACAGGGTTTAAGTATTTAGCAGAACAAAACCAAGTAACTTCTTCAGAATTTCTTGATTTAGGAAAATTAGAAATAGGTTCTACATTACAAAATAAATTATATTCAGTACAACACTATAATTCTACTACAAGTCAATGGGAGTCAGCTACAGGTTTTCAAAGAGCAAATCCTAGTCCTGACGTACCTTTAAATATAAATCAACTTTTAGTCAATGAATTTTTGGCTTTACAAGTTGAGCCGCTTGAGATATTACAAGCCGACATACAATCTAATGATATATCACCCCTTAAATTAATAAAGTATAGTTTAAACGATGATTCGTCTTTTAAATACTATTCATTTTTAGGAGGTACATTTAAGGCTCAAAGCGAAATAATGAGAGGTGAGTGGTATAAGGTTAATGATGATATACAATATGTTACGACAGGAACACCTGTTTTTATAGGTATAAACAATCCTATTTCTCAGAATCCTACAAACGTATTAGACCAAGTTGTTTCTGCTACAAGTAATATTATACAAACTGATTTAAGCAACGATAATATTGGAGTTATTGATACTGCAATACCTTCTAACACACGAGATGATAAAGTACAAATTGATGGTACAACAAGTGGTAAAGTTTATGACAACCAAGAGTTAATTCTTAGCTATCCTGATGGGTCTAATGCTATAGTTGTTAAGTCAAGAAGTGAGGTTAACAAAGGTGCTACTGAAATTCTCTTAGATTCTTTTAAAACAGGGATGATATATCCTGTAGGAAGTATTTTAAGACCGCTTAAATCCGACCTAACCAACGTAAAAGCAGAAAACGTACTTGACGTTCGGACAGCTCACTATCATAATGCTAATACAAGTGAAACTTATATACCTTTATCGGGTGCTTCTATTGCATCTAGTAACACTCTTAGCTCTTCTGATTATCAATTAATGTTTACAGTTCCTTATAATGGTTTTGTTAAAAAAATACTTAACTATAATTCCCATACAGCAAGTAAAACATCTATATTAAGGTTTTATAAAGATGGAGATTCAGGTACTAGAATTGGCGATGCTTTAAGTGTTTCTTCATATACAACTACATTTGAGGTTGATTGTCCTAGTAATTGGACTTTCACTAAAGGAGATATTATATCTATATCTAGGGAAGATACATCTCAAATTCAAAATACATCGATGTCAATCGTTTTACAATACAACACACAACCAACAGCACAACCACAACCTTAAGATATGGCACTAGCAAACAAGAAAAATAAGACTATATTCACTAAGACAGGTAGTGGTAAAGACAAAGTTGATGATACTAAGATAGCTGAGTTAGAAACTAAGTTTGCAAAAGGAGAACACATACAAGATAGAGGTTCGTTTGCTCAGTTAGGTATAGTTTATCTTCAGTTACAAAACATATCGGAAGAGATAGACGAGCTTAGACGACATTTAAAAGAAGATATTTCAGGCGGATCGCAAGGACCCAAGGGAGATAAAGGCGATAAGGGCGACACAGGATTGAAAGGTGCAAATGGGAAGAAAGGAGATAAAGGCGATACTCCTACTATGGACACTTTAAGTGGAAGCACGTTACCAACGTCTAATAGAGGTCTTAATAGAGGTGACCTTTGGAACGATAGAGGTCTAGTAAAAGTAAATTAAAGGGTGTGGGGGAGTTAGGTTTTCGCTACCTTTTTCGCCTAGTTCTCTCACTACCTTTTTACAATTTTAAACAATCAATTAATAACAACTAATAAAAACTAAAATTATGGGATTCATTCCAACTAACAAAGTAACGCAACAAGCAATTAAAGCAGTCGCAGTAGATGTTGATTCATCAGATGTAACACTAGCTATACCAGGAGCTGTATTATACATCGGTACAGGTGGAGATGTTAAAGTAACAACTATATCAGGCGATGATGTTACATTTAAAAATTTAGCAAGTGGATCAGTTTTAGCTGTCCAAGTTAAAAAAGTATTTAGTACAGGTACAGACGCAGACGACATAGTAGCTTTATATTAATCTAATTTAAAACGCTTAAATTATGATAATAACATTTACAAACGTAATCGGGGCTATTCGAAACGCAATAAGTTCCGTAATCACAACCAATCTAAAGATGTGGCTTGGATTTGAAACGAGCGAAACATTAGGTAGGGAGGAAGTTGTTAATGGAGATTTTTCTGATGGTACAAATAATTGGACAACATCTAATTCAACTATAAGTATTGAAGATGGAGCGTTAAAAATAACAAGTACAGGAGGAAACAGACCACAAGCTAATCAAACTGTAAGTGGTTTAGTTGTAGGCAGTCAATATAAATTAAGTGCCGTTGCTAAACGAGGGACTACTGCTAATGACGTAGAAATAGAAATTTCAGGTATTGCAAGTCCAACTACAAGCAATAGAAATACTACAACTGAATATGAAACAATATTTTATATTTTTACTGCAACATTTACATCACATATTATTCAAGCAAAAATTGATGAGGCTTCTGAGCCATTAGGAACAACTGCTTATTTTAGTAATATATCTTTAAAAGAACTAACCCAAATCACACCTGACAAATCGGGTAACAATAATGTAGGTGAGTTGTTTACAGGTAAGGCTCTTGAGTTTGATGGGACTAATGATTATGTAAGTGCAAATAGTTTTGCAGGTACATTAAGTAATAATACTGCTTTTACCTTTGCTATATGGTTTAATTCTGATAAACCAACTGATGAAAGGAATTTCGGTAATATTTTAATATCATCAGGAGGTACAAATCAAGCAACTAATATTTTTAAAATTGGTGTAAATCCTAGAACTACTCCAGATACTGGTAATAATAAAAACCCTGGTGGTATATATTTTGACGATTCATATGGATATAATAATCAAGTACCATCAAGTGGAGGTGTTTTCTATAACGATGGAGAATGGCACAGACTTGTAGTTTCAAGACCACAAGGAAGTGGTGTTCAAGATTTAAGTTTTTATGTTGATGGTAGTTATATTGGTAAAGCAGATTGCAATCCTTATTGGAATAATATGACAGTATTTGACTTCGGACAAGAATGGGATCCTTCAGGAACATCAGACCATTTTGAAGGTAAAATGTCAGATATTCAAGTTTATGATTATGCTTGGGATGCCGATGATGTAACATACGATTACGCAAACCCAAATAAACTTGCAATAGATAATCCTAATACGGATTTAGTCGTTACAAACTTAAAAGGTTATTGGGCGATGAGTGAGGGTGCAGGTTCACTAGCTTATGATAGTGGAACTAATTTGGAAGAGGAGTTAGTTGATAATGGAGATTTTTCTAATGGCACAACAGTAGGTTGGTCTTTTGACAATTTAACTGCTGATATATCAAATAACACTTTAAAATTAACATCTACAACTCCTGCCTATAATAGAGCTTATTATAATATATCAACTGAGGTTGGTAAAACTTACCAAATGTCAGTTGACGTTAAATCAGGTGCTACAAACTCAGAATCAGAAATAGGTGGTATAGGTGTAACTAACCCTTATAACGTTAAAGATGGGGCAAATGCAGCTTCTTTTACAACTTTAAAAATTACTTTTATTGCTACTTTAACAACTACTCAGATTAGACTTTTAAACGCAAAAGTAGATACTTGGGGTGGCTTAGGCTCTATTGTAGAATTTGACAACGTATCAGTTCGAGAAGTAACCGCATCCGACCACGGAGGTTTGATTAATGGAACTACATACGTTGATGCTCAACCAAGAATACCACAACTAGGTATGATGAATTGGGCAAAGAGTACACCTGTGGCAGATGAGATTACTTTAATACCTAACCCAACTATACCAACACAGGACATCTTAGGTAACTCAGTTCGAGATAGATTGAACTCGTTTAATTTAGACGGAAGTGGTTATGCTGAGGTGGCTGATAATGCTGATTTAGATTTTGGGACAGGAGATTTTACTTTGGAGTGTTGGTTGAGAATTGATGGTAATACACTTAGAAGATTATTAGACAAAAGAAACACAACAAGTGGATATACTTTGTACTTAACAAATTTAAACGTATTAAATTTAGAATTAAACGATGGAACAGGTAATTCAGGTTTTATTTTAACAAGTAGTCTTAGCTCTAATACTTGGTTGCATCTTGCAATCGTTTGCGATAGAAGTGCAAACGCAACTTGTTACGTAAACAAAGCAGCTCAAACTCCTGTTAATATATCTTCAAAAGGTGGCAATATAGATTCTACATCAAATTTAATTATTGGTGCTGATGCTCCTGATGGATTATCTTTATTTTCAACAGATATAATAAGCGATGTAAGACTTTACGACAGAGCATTAACATCAGACGAAGTAGAAAACAATTATAACGCAGGTTTATCTGCACATACAAATTAATTATGAGAGGAAATGTATATATGTGTTTAGATAACACAACTTTTAATAAACTAATACCAACAGAGTTAGTAGCTACTTACGGAATACCTGAGTACGATGAAGAGGGTATCCAAAACGGAGTTATTCATCCAACCTTTAAAGAGCTTGGAGAGTACAACCGCAGAAAGTTCGGTGCTAACCCAATGGTTAAAATCGGAAACGCTAAATTCTATATAGTCGAACTCGAAGCAAGTTGGTTAGGTGGAGAGCTATCTGCTTTGCTTAATCTAGGTAAGAATAAAGCCTATCCGAAAAATTGCTTGATGACTCGATCCGAAGCGGCTAAGTTTATTCGAGATAACGCAAACGATATAGATAACATCTAAAGCCCTATAACTAATGGATAGCGATTCAATCAAAAACATAGCGGTCAATGGTACGGCTATAGGGTTAAGTTTCACAGAGGTAGAAGCAGCGTTAAGGTTCGCTGCCCTACTCCTGGGTATCGCTTATACACTATTTAATTTCTATGTAGCGTACAAGAAAAACAAGAAGATATGAGTAAATTGGTTGATATACTTGGTGGTAATGTAATTAAGTCGGTCGGGGAGATCCTAGACAACCTAAGCACATCTAAGGAAGAGAAGTTAGCCGCTAAACAAGCGATGAAAGATTTGTTACTTAAAGCTGAGTCAGACGCTCAGGAACAAGTTAGTCGTAGGTGGGAAGCGGATATGAAAGCGGATAATTGGTTGTCTAAGAACATTAGACCTTTGGTGCTTGTGTTTCTTACACTTATCTTAGTGTTACTTTCTTTTCTTGATGGCAACATAGGTGGTTTCACTATTGATGCTGCTTACAAACCAATATATCAAACTCTTCTTATAACCGTTTACGCTGCTTACTTTGCAGGTAGGTCAATAGAAAAGATTAAAAGGTAAAAGTTAATTACCCGCAAAACCCGCAAAACCCGCAAAGCCCATAATTATGAAAGCGATACTCACTAGACTTGACGATAACGGGAAACAAACTTTAGGTCATTTAACGCTGTTTAAGGGACTTAAAAAAGTTTTTGAGTGTAAGACATTGGAACTACCTTGGAAAGCTAATGAAACTAACGTGAGTTGCGTTCCTAAAGGTGTGTATAAAGTTTCTCACAGAACCTCGGATAAATACAAAAAACATCTTATATTGCACAATGTTCGAAATCGAAGATACATTCTTATTCATCAAGGAAACTATAATACCGACACAAGAGGGTGTATTCTTGTTGGCTCTAGCTTTGGACAGGTCAACGGGGATTCCTTATTGGATATTACTTCATCAAAGCGAACTCTCAATGAGTTACTGGAAGCAACCGAAGGAAACGGACTTGAATTAATTATAGTTTAACAGATGCCTACATTACCTAAAGGTCGAGGAAGAGTTAAGCCCGTAGACAAAAATAAGTCCTGGGGTGGTGACACTTCGTTTTATCGTCAAGCACCTTGGCGTAGACTTAGAGGTTGGTGGATAAATCAGAACCCTTTGTGCTTACATTGTGAAGAGGAAGGTAAAGTTGTACCTGCTGATGTAGTCGATCACATTAAACCAATCAAACAAGGAGGAGCTAAACTAAGCCATAACAACATACAATCGCTTTGTCACTCGTGCCACAACAAAAAGACTTATGAAGAAAACAATCCACAGATTCAGGAGTAACTATGAAAAGGTTGTGTGCGGTAAACTTGACGAGCAGAATGTATCATTTGATTATGAAACTGTTAATTTGCACTACGTGGTTTCCGAACAACGTAAATATACTCCTGACGTTATTTTACCGAATGGTATCATCTTAGAGTTAAAAGGTCGTTTTAGCACCGCAGATAGGAAGAAAATGCTGTTAGTCATAGCACAGCATCCCGACAAGGATATTCGTATGGTCTTTCAACGACACACAAACAAGTTGTTTAAAGGAAGTAAGACGACCTACTCTAAATGGTGCGATAAGAATAACATTAAGTGGGCTGATAAAGTAATTCCAATAGAATGGATAAACGAAAAAAAGAAATAACAAAATGGACGAAGAAGAAAAGAAACGCAACGAAGAGGTTGCTAGACAAACTTGGGATAGTTGGATAGTCGACTTAACCGACCAGGACCAACCCGAAACGTGTGGCATTGACGATGACGATTGCGAAGCGTGTGGATCGTAACAAAAGAGAAAAGGAGCTATTTAGCTCCCTTTTGCTTCTCATCTATAAGTTTTTTTGCCAATAACAATTCTTGTTCAAGTGCTATTAATTTTTCTAAGTATATAGCTAAATCCATAGCTTCTTCTTGAGCGTGTATAAGCCATTCTAAGCTACTTAAATCAACTCGCTCCATCGTAGTACCATACTTCTTCTTACCTAACGCAGCACGTTGCGTAATCTTAGTACAAACTATATTTTCTATCTTGCTCATATTAACCTTAGTTGTGCTTTATGCTGATTAATTCTCTTTATAGCTGCATCGTAATACTCTTTATCTAATTCACAAGCAGTTAAATCATATCCTAAATTATGACAAGCAATAGCTATTGAGCCACTACCTAAATGCGTATCAAGTATTTTATCTCCTTCTTTTGCATAGTTCATTAATAGCCATTCGTAAAGTTTAACAGGCTTTTGAGTTGGGTGTATTCTGTTTGTTTCTTCGCATTTTCTATAACCTGCCCAAAGCATTTTAACTATTTTCATTGAATTAGTTAATGTTTGCCAAGCCATTTCCCCATCTGAAAAAGTTGGCATCCCAACG
>UPTG01002492.1_pt1 | contig 12580 bp, 10 predicted proteins | sample 2160121 | NCBI WGS metagenome assembly UPTG01 (sample SAMN06266255, study PRJEB28933) | marine metagenome | isolation source: Columbia River Estuary | place: USA:Columbia River Estuary, USA | collected 2014-07-27 | reverse complement strand
AGACACCATCTCTGCGGCAACCAGCGAGAACCAAGCCACTCCAATAGAAATTTGCAGGCCGGTAAAAATAAACGGCAGAGCTCCAGGAACCACAACGTTCTTGAAAACATCCCATCTGCTCGAACCGAGACAACCCGCTGCCCTGAAATATTCCTCATCGATCGAGTCCACTCCAAGCATCGCATTCAGCGTAGTAACAAAGAAAGATGCCAATGTTGCAAGAAATAGAACCGGCCACTCAAAACCGGGAAGAAGCAGTATCGAGAGTGGTACCCAGGCCAAAATTGGTATTGGCCGCAAGACCTCTATAAGAGGGAAAATATAATCTCTGATCGATCTAGACCACCCCATGAAAAGCCCCAATGGGACACCCAAACCAGTGGCAAGAGCAAACGCAATCAAAATTCTACGGCAACTTACGGCGATGTGTTCGTAGTATTCCGCAGTGAAAATTGATATGCCCTGAAAGGGCGTGGTTGAGAACCAATCCTTTGACACAGCTACTGGCCCGGGAAGCTTGGTGAATCTCCACAGTTGCAATCCCTCGCACAGGACCCAATACGTGAAAAGCCATAAGAAGATGCCCAATAGAGTTAGATAAGGGTCCAGCCTTCCAAAATACTTCTTTACCCTGTAAACAAACAAGTCGAACCCTAGCGGTTCAGCAATTTTGTTTTGCCCATTTGTAGCTTGCGAGCTTGCACTCATTTGCTCTCTCCATTCAGAAACTGGCAGCCTTACTGTACATTTTAAAGTGATAATAGCACCAAAGAATTGGGGTCCAGACTGCTCTGAACCCCAACTGATTTTCTTTACTTAGCTATGATCCGTCCCACTGGCGTAGAAAGACCGCGCTTTTCAAGGACCCGCTCAGCAAACTGACCCATCACACCCTCAGGACGGATTTGTGCAGAAGCAGCAGGCTTTTTCTTGAGGCTGTAAAGGAACGCTGTGGCGTCGCGCAGCAGAGACTTTGCATCGTCACTGATGACAAAATCCAACTGAAGCTTTGTTGTGCCGGCCATTGGCGAGTCATACAGGCTCGCTTTCAGCACTGACTGATCAATCTGCTCAGTCTGCGCCTCCGCCATAGCTGCAATTGCATCTGCATTAGCCGGATCAGCAACAAACTCTTGCGCATCCAACTCAGCTTCCAACCAGCCCATCACAGCGTCCGGACGCTGCGCAATTAAGTCATTGAGCATCACCATAAATGCGCCGTCTTGCGCGCCAAAGTCCTCACCTGAGGCAGCACGCCGAGCAATGCCTGCAGAAACCATTTTCGTAGCTGTTGGCTCCCATATGGCCGCCGCATCAAGCTTACCTGCGCGGAAGTTCGTAGTGATCACCTCAATGTTCTGGTTTAGATATTTAGCAGGCTTAATACCCGCCTTTTCGAAGGCTAGCTGCGCAAACCTGTCTGTACAAGCTCCATGCGGCGCAGATGTGATTTTTCCGTCCATCCACTTGACGGCCTCCACACCATTCGCGAATTCCGGCGCATCATTTTTAACCAGGAAGATGTTGCACTGCTGCTTTGATGTTCCAAGTGCGGCCACGATGCGGATGTCTGTACCACCACGCTCGGGGAGGTATTTAAAAGTAGAAGCAATCGCTGGCATATCGCCCATGTAACCGATGTGCTGCTTTTCACCAGCCATAGCGTTCACAATAACCGACCCTTGAAGACCCACCTGGAATTCAGCTGTCGATCCGGCGGGCAAGTGGTTCTTCCAAAAAGCTTTGCCGTTGTTGACAACACCAGTCCATGATTCTGTGTAATAAGGCTGGTAACCGATGACGAGGTTAACGGCTTCGCCGCGCTCGCCAAAATCCACTTCCGCGGATGCAGTCAATGGTGCTAAGGCCACCGCTGCCACAATAGTCAGAGCTTTAAGATTCTTAATATTTTTCATTTTTATTTCCTCCCTAATGTTTAGATCGGCACTGTTTATATCGGAAATCCAAACGATTAAGCTGTACAGTCTTCTGACCGATTATGCCGTGTCCAGCTTTCCAATATTTCTTTTTTGCTTTCTACTCCTTAAGTGCCCACCTTTTTTAGTTTTCCACGCCAAACGTGCTCACCTTGGATACACAGTCATCGTAGTACTTGACACTCTAGGTCTGATCTACTTACGCGATCAAGCGTCCTGCTAATACGCAACTCTTATCAAGTGATAGAGAGCTATGCTAATTGGAAACATTGTTTTAATGGAGCAGGTGGTTATTTTAAGTTTTCGAAAATTTCTGATCAAGCTTATCGATTCTAAGCAAGGAAATAACGAACTCAATTTTTGTAGGGTGTGTGGAAGACAATGGAAAAAAACAATCAAACTCTTGAAAAAGGTGCTTACACAGGCTCTTCGAAAAATTCGCTGGATGCTAGTGCAGAGCGTTACAAGCAAATATTTATAGACGAACAGCAAAATATTTTCAAAAATATCTGGGTTCCAGTCTGCCACGAATCGGAGTTGCCGGAGCCATATGATTTCAGGACCAGTAGTATCGGCAATGACAACATTATCGTATGCAGGGCACCAGATGGCAAAATCAATGCTCTTCTAAACGTCTGCCCTCACAGAGCTATGTTAATCGAGCGTCGCCCGAAAGGCAGCTTTTTAGAGGGACAGGCGTCAGGTAATCCTAAGAGAATCACATGCATGTTCCATGCTTGGCAGTTTGATATGCGGGGTAACTGTGTATACGTTGCCCGTGAGAAAGAAGGTTACCAGGATCGGTTTTGTAAAGACGACGCAGGTCTTCGACGTCTAAGATGCAGCGTAAATTTCGGCGGCTTCGTTTGGGTAAATATGAACGACCAGCCGGTTGCGACGCTAGAGGAATGGGTTGGTGACGCATTTGTATCATTGGAAGGGAAAATAAATTCTACCCCCCTCGAAGTAGTTCACTACCGCAAGGAATTTATTGATACAGGGCTCAAGGCTGAGCTGCTGAACGTTTCTAAGAACGTCGGAAGTCACTCGAAACACTCCCTGTTCAACTTCGGCCATTTTATGACTGAAGACAGCGAAACGGAAGCCGACACGAGCCAGAAGAAGAATTCTTTTCCAACTCCCAACGCAATGCAATCAATCAGGGTAAATTTATTTCCAGGATATTCGTTCCATTTGGATGGCCCTACACTTAATGTATCGACGGTGACATCGGTGAATGAGAACCGCCTCATGGTCGAGCATAAAAGTTTGGCGCCTAAAGGCGACAGTGAAACAGAGCGAAAGACCAGATCGCGGTTTTATAATGCTAACTTTGGTCCATTCAGGGCAATGGAACAAGATCAGTCGAAAACAGACGTGCAAAATGAAGAAAAAGAGCAGGCTGTAGCCAACCATTTGCTGCACGAATGGTCGCGCTGGATGGACCAACATCCCGATGGCGAAAGCCGTCTTGCAGAATTGGCGACCCGACGGAGCAGAAATGCAATCCTCGACAAAGACGAAGATGTGACTGGTCCAAAGGTTGTGGTAATTGGAGCAAGTCACGCCGGCATTGCCTTCGCTGATAGGCTTAGAAAAAACGGATTTACTGGAAAAGTTGCAATTTTTGACCGACAAGTCGGAGGGCCAATGGAAAGGCCTCCTTTGTCAAAAGGCTTTTTGCTAGGAGGCGGCGAAACGGTGGAGTCCAAATCACTGTTGCGCCAAAAGAAGTGGTATAAAACAAACAAAGTTCGCTTGAACACTCAAACTAGCATTCAAGCTATTGATACAGAAAAGAAAACCGTAACCGTTAATAACGGAGATATGGTTAATTACGATACGCTTGTTATAGCAAGTGGGGCAGTTCCCAGGGAACTTCCTGAAACAGTTGGTATGGGAAATTCCTTTACCCTCAGACAGCCCGCGGATGCAAATGCCATACGCCAAGCGGCCAATAATGCAGACTCGGTTGTTATCATTGGAGGGGGCTATATAGGTCTGGAAGTTGCAGCGTCGCTGCGAAAAAAGGGTATGGCCGTGACTGTAATCGAGGCTGCCAGCCGTATACTTGCCAGGGTCGCTAGCCAACCTCTTGCAGACCACCTTGTGCAATTGCACAGGGATAATGGCGTGACAGTGTTGACAGACATCGGCGTGGATAAAGTAAATAAGAGGGACGGAAGTTTCGACAGCGTTACCCTCTCAAACGGAGAAAAAATCAAAGCAGATATGTTGATTACTGGCATCGGAGTTTTCCCAGACAGCAAATTGGCTGCAGACGCAGGTATTGAAACACAGCGATCCGATGGCGGGGCTATTCTGGTTGACGATATGATGCAGACGAGTGATGGCGATGTCTATGCTATCGGCGATGTTGCAATTCGCCGTGATCAAGCCGTTGCGGTGGAATCCGTACACAACGCCCAAGAGACAGCCTCCATTGCTGCTGCAGCGATCACAAAAACTGTTGCGCCAACGATACAAACCCCCTGGTTTTGGTCTGACCAATACGACACTAAACTTCAATCTGTTGGCATCGTCCCTGTTCAAGACGAGGAAGTTTATCAAGTGGTGAGGCCAAGCAAAAGAGACCATGGTATTTCGTTTTGGAGCTACAAAGGCTCTGAGTTAGTTGCTGTTGAGGTCGTGAATGATCCCGCAACGTATATGGAAGCCCGGCAATGTTTAGACACAAATCAGTCTCCAGACCCCAACCAGATCTCCAGCCTTTCCTATTCGCCTATCGACAGCGGCGGAGGAAGGTCCCAATAGATTCTCAAGAAGTGACCTAACCATTTAGGTCGTTCTTTATACATGGCCAGAGCGGGGTGTTTGATGGAAACGCTTCGAAAAATTTTGAATATAGACAGAGGGTACAATCGGCATGACACACGAAAGCCAAGCAAATATGGAAAAGAGTATTGAAAAGATAATTTACCAAGCCGCGCTGGCTTTGGATGACCATAACTGGGATGGTTGGTTCGAACTCTGTGATACCGAATTTGAATACTCAATCACGTCTTTTAGTCCTGAAATAAACAAAAATATGACCTATTTCAGCGGAAATAAGAAAGAGTTGAAAGGCCTGATGGACATGCTTCCAAAGCATAATACTGATCACTCACCACTTCACCGACACACATCCGTATATACAGTCGATGTTGCGGATGATGGAAAGACAGCCGATGCCGTCAGTTCTGTGACCATTTATCAAAACATGCTTGATGGGATTAATTCACACATCGACTCCGGCGAAAGCAGGCTGTTTGTGATTGGAAAATATATTGATAAATTCAAAATTACTGATGGCACTGCAAAATTCATAAGCCGCGAGACAAAACTTGATAATAGACGGCTCGATAAAGGATCACATTGGCCGCTTTAACTGCGTTAATCGCATAACTTCGGCCAACGAAACTGTGCCACGATTTCAAGATTAAAGAAGGAAGACGTCATGGCTTGGACAAAAGTCTGTGCAGAAAGTGAAATACCAGAGGGGTCGATAAAAAAAGTTTGGGCAAGGATTGGTGGCGGCATTCCTATCGCAGTCGCTCACCATAAGAATGGCTATGTGGCAATTCCCCCAGTGTGCCCACATTTAGAAGAGCCTTTGGAAGATTCAGGCCTGGTTGTTGGTTGCAAACTGACATGCACCAAGCATCTGTGGTCTTGGGACTTAGAAACGATGGCATTGAAAGACGAGGCCGAGTTACCGCTCAAAACCTATGACATAAAAGCCGAAGATGGAAACCTGATGGTGTACGTCACAGAACAGTTAGAGTACACTTTCGATGAGGATGAGGATATTGACGAGGCGACTTTTTTTGATGACGACGATGATGATGACGATATCTGGTAGCCGACGCACTAATGTTGACTGAAGGTGAAAATACATTGGAAATTGACAATAAATGGCCTGAGATCGCAATTTTTCAGACAAAAAAATACCGGAATGCTCGTGTTGAGGCACACAATGCCCTTTTTTGGATGGCGAGAGCATCCCATAGCTTCCTCGATCCAACGCTTGGAAACAGCCACTTAAGTTTGTTTTGGAATGAAGATCATGGCGATTTTCGGACAAGGCTTTTAGTTGACGGGTGTCAGATAGGTTTGCACCTGCCTGATTTGGAGCTTTATTTTTGTGATCATGGAGAAAAAGTCCCTCACAGTTTTTGGCTTGACGATAGAACACCTGCCTTTGTAGAGGCTTGGTATCTCGTTGAGCTTCTTCATAGGGGCATAGAACAGGAGAAGTTTTCAACGGCTCTGCCTTTTGAATCTCCAGACATGTTGATGGGGGACACCGAAGATCACAATGCATCTCTGTTCAAAACAGAACTTACCGCGATGAGTGAGTGCCTGAGTGGCGCAATCAATATTCTAAAAATAGTCGCAGATCAGCTCGCGAGACACAAAGATTTTGCGAACAACCCGGGCCAGATCACATTAGAACCGCAGTCTTTCACCTTAATGACAAGGGCCGATTTATCGACGTCCCATGATAAAACAGTTTTGGTTGGGTTCAGTGTAGGAGATCACTTACGTCCAGCGCCCTTCTTCTTTAGCAAAACTTGCGATCAAGTCGCTGGTTCAAAAAATCACCTATTGGATTATAACCCTGCAAACATAATATCTTTACAGTCAATCGCGGATAAGTCCCTGTCAGAGGAAGAGCTTGTCAGAAACTTGGTGAACTTGGCATCAGGCATAAGTTTTGCAGTCCGTTAAAACAAAGCTGAACGAGTATTTTCGAATATCAAGAGCGACATATTTGTTTATTAGCTTGCAACTATTAGCCGATCCACCGGCGATCAAACTTGAAGATTGACAACGCAATAGCAGGCGGCGACAATAAATACCTGTAAGAGGTCTAAGCGATCTGCGAGCTGTTAAGCCCAGTTGCGATGTAACCCATAGGAGAGCCACATGGCACCAAGAAATCACAAAAATTGGCTAAGCACTCCGAAAGTTGAGTATATCTCAAGCGAGTGCTACAATAATTATGGTATTTATGAGCAAGAAATCGAACATATTTTTGCAAAAGTGTGGGTGCCAATGTGCCACATAAGCGAAATGTATAATGATGGAGATTTTCGCTCTACACAAATCGCTCACCAAAACGTTGTAGCTTTGAACGTTAAGGGGGAAGTCCAGGTATTTTTGTGCCCATCAATTGATAAGCCTTCCGGCAACGGTTTCGATACGAATGGATTGAAAAAACTCCACAGCGAGGTGAAGCACGGCGGCATGGTGTGGACTACACTTGACCCTAACCCTTCTCAAAGTGTGGAAGAGTGGACATGTGGTGCTTTTGATTGCATCGCCGATGCCATTGATACTGAAGAAATGGAGATTTTCCACTATCACAAGGCTATAATCGACACCAATTATAAGCTATGGCACGACACCAATAGTGAATTCTATCATGATTTTATGCACTATTTTAACCGCGTGTCTGGTTTTAATGACGAATATTTCGCTAGGAAAAATATACCTTTTGATAACGGGCACGTAAATGTAAGTAGTTTTACTGTCAATTATGAAGAGTACGAGGGTTTTAAAGATCGGGGGGCATTGTCCTTCCCTAATCTTCCACCAAACCAGTGGTACATGGTGGATTTGTTCCCCGGATTTAATTTCAACCTCCGTGGAAATGCATACAGAAGCGACACTGTAACGCCACTTGGTCCAAATCGTGTCCTTATTGAGTTTCGTGGTTACGGTTTGAAAAACGATACGCCTGAAGAGCGCAACACCCGCGTCAAAGCACATAACTCAATTTGGGGACCTTTTGGACGCAATTTGCATGAAGATTTAATTGGAGTTGCGGGCCAAGGTACAACCATGAGGGAAGGTACTGAGGCGCGAAACATTCTTCACGGTCGCCATGAAAATTCTACAATTCATGACGAGGTTGGTATGAGGCATTATTACGAAGCCTGGGGTAAGTTTTTAGGTGTTAGTACGATGAACCCTCTCGCTATGCTGCAAGAAAACGTATACGCAGCAGAATAATCCGCGGCGTTAAAGTAAAGTGTGAGTGGGGATTTGACTTTCCCACTCATTTTTTTGAGCGAAATTCATAAAACCGCACGTTGCGACTTTCCAACCCGTTACCTACGCATTTCTTTGATTAATCAGTAGAGATAGTTTTGCATTTCGCCTGACTCAGCTAAAGATTTTGCAATCTTCTCAGCTATACTCGGCATAGGCATTACATTATCTGTTTTTACCCAGAAAAGTGATACGCCCTTTTCAATCACAGGGTCCTTCAGCAGCAAGGCTTTCGTGCCCTCCAGTGTGCCGGGCATCCTCGTAAAATGTGTAGGTATGATTGTGCATAGCTCTGTATACTGGGTTTGAAACATAAGGTGCAAAATAGACTCTGATTCAATTTTTGGAGTAACCTCAAACCCTAAGCCTCTAAAAATAGTATCCGCTAATTGGCGTTCGTGCATTGATGGAGTTAACATTGCGAATGGTAATTTTGCGGCGTCGTTCCATGTGATATCTTCCATACTTTCAAATTCGTAGGAGTCTGGAACAAGCAAGCTCCATGTTTCCTTGAATATTGGCTGAGCGTTACACCAAGACATTTCAGCCGCGTAATCATCATATGTTATGGCGCAATCCAACGCGTATTTATCAAGGCTCACTTTTAATTCTTCGTTTCCAACAAAATGAACATCCACACTTACGCCGGGATAAGCCCCCCTTATTCGTTGCAAAATAATTGGCAGAACTGGAGACATCGATGGCATAGCGCCAATCCGCAATCTTCCCTGCAAATTTTCTTTCATTTCACCAATTTCATCACGCATCGCATTAAAATTAGCTAAAATTAAACGGGCCCACTTCGATACTTTTTTTCCCTCTTCAGTGATACCGTACAACCTTTGGCCACGGCCACGTTTGAAAAGCGTAATACCTAGCTCGCTCTCAAGCTGCTTGATACCATTTGAGAGACTGGGCTGCTTAACAAAGCACTTTTCAGCAGCGCGACCGAAATGGTCTTCCTCAATAACAGCGATCAGATATTCAAGTTGTCGAAGAAACATTGATAGCTCCCAAATCTAGGTGGCTTGGCATTGCAAACTAAAATTCCACGCAAGTTAATAGAGCGTATCGATAATTAAATGTCAATATCATAGGCAATAGCTAAATATTACTTCAAATTAGTTCACATGATCGCCTTTAAAATCAGAGGTGGTTCTAGTTTTTCAACTAATTTGCAGCCTTGTTAAGGTAGACCATGGTTTCATGTCCGGCTACTAATCTCACTGGTTCTGTCTGGCTGGCTTAGGCCTCGTCCAGGGTCAAGATGCCGTGGGTCATGATACCGCAAGTCGCGTGAGGACTCTCGGTGTTGTAATATGCCATCCATTTCCCGATACCCGCCTTTGCTTGTGAGCCGCTCTCTAAAACATGCAAGTAAACGCATTCATCCTTGAGAGACCGCCACAGGCGTTCGATCATGCAGTTCTTTATCCAGCCCCCCTTCCCGTCCCTGCTGATTCTGACTTTCACATCAGTCAGTACGTCAGCCCAATCACCGCTGGTGACCTGCGACCCCTCGTCGGTGTTGTATATCTCCGGCGCGCCATATTTTGCCAAAGTCTCTTTCAATGCTTCAACGCAAAGTACCGCATCCACGCTGTTGGAGAGCTGCCAAGCAAGAACTTTGCGGCTGAACCAGTCCATGATCGTCACGAGATATAGGACCCCGCGCTGCATCAAAATATACGTAATATCTGCGCACCAGACTTGGTTTGGACGATTGATCACAACATTCTTCAGCAGATACGGTCAGATCTTGTGTTGTTGATGAGAGGCATCAGCCAAAAAATCCCACTCTACCATCAACTGCCCAATCTTCGAGTGCAGCTTTCTCTGCCTCAGCGGCGCGGACATCAGGCTCGGAATCTCTCCCACATTACTGGATGGCTGATGTCATGTTGTCCAAGGCCGCCCGTTTCCACGTACTGATTTGGCCCAAATGTACGCCGAACTTTTTTGACAATTCTGCCAGCGTCATTTCATCGCGGATCGCATCAAGCGCAACACGCGCCTTGAACGCGGTTGAATGGTTCTTTCTATTTGTCGTCTCAGATCGTCTTTCAAGTCAGTCGATCCACCGTAACAAGTGATGTGAACTCCTGCGACAGCCTCTATCATCAAAAGCCAAAATCAGCTAGTCTTGACAGATGATCAAGAATTGCCCCACCTGTGAGATCATCGAAAGAAAGTTGTAATTTATGGACCTAATTACTAATTCGTCCCTAATTTACATCGCTTGCGGATTGAGTTCTGGAATTCTAATCGGGGCGGTGGGCATCGGAGGCGTTATTCTTGTACCATTGCTGACTTTTATTGTTGGCGTGGACATCTATCACAGTATCGCTGCAAGTATTTTCTCTTTCATGATTTCAGGCTCAGTCGGGACAATACTCTATTTGAGAAGGGATCCAACCTTGTGGAGGCAGGTAAAACTTGTCTGGATTGGAGCAGTCCCAGCGACACTTGCAGGATCATTCTTGCTATCTTATTTCACTGAAGAAATACTGACACTGCTAATCGCGGGCCTTACCCTCGGTTCCGGTGGAAGAGAATTTTTGGTTAAAAAGCAACTACCAAGCTTAAATATTTTCCCAATTAGTGACAAAAAATTAATTCTGTTTGCATGCATAACTGGACTTTTCTCAGCGCTGAGTGGAACTGGAGGCCCGTTAGTTATGATCCCGTTACTGCTCTGGTTCGCCGCACCAGTTGCTGCAACAGTTGGTTTAGCTCAGGCGATTCAGTTGCCAATTTCGATATTTGCTACCATCGGAAATAGCCTGAATGGTATTTTAGATCTAAGCATTGCTATTCCGATCGCTTTTGGCATTGCCATTGGAACCTTCCTCGGCAGCCACTGGATTAAACAAGTCCCAACTAAATATGTAAAAAAAGCTATTGCAGCGTTACTGGTTGTAGTTGGCGTGGCAATGAGTTGCTCCGTGGTGATTTGATTACTTGTGAACACGAGGATAAAATAGATAGCTTTGGCAGAAAGACTAATAGGCTAGAAAGATTTTATTATTTGGGGTTTTTCCTTCTACACTGATTTATTGATAAAGTGATTGGTACTTAATAGTTACCAACCAATGTGATGTTAGGGAGGAAGCAGATGGCCGACGCAAAGCCACGTAGAAAAGTTACTTATAAAACATTGTTAAAAAAGATGGAAGCGGGTGAACCTATCACTCAGCTTGCAGCATACGATTACAGAACTGCAGTTGTAGCTGACCGGTTGGGAATGGACATTTTGTGCGTTTCTGACACTGGTGGAATGATCCTTTTTGGCCATCAGAGCACCACGTCAGTCAGCTTTGACGAAGTCATGATGATGTCAAAAGCAATCGACCGAGGATCACAATATGGCCTCAGAATGGTCGACATGCCATATTGGAGCTTCCATGTCTCCAAAGAGCAAGCCGTTGAAAATGCCGGGCGTTTTGTCCACGAAGCCAATGCCGAGGTTATGAAATGTGAAGGCAACCGCCATCACGCCCCCGCAATCGAAGCCATAGTAAGTGCTGGCATACCAGTGCAAGGTCACATCGGCATAACACCAATGCGGATGCCTCAGCTTGGCGGCTTTATTGCGCAAGGAAAAACTGCCGACCGTGCCAAAGAACTGATTGATGACGCGAAAGCAATGTACGACGCCGGCTGCTTCTCCATCCTGTGTGAAGTCACCACATCTGAAGTTGCCGAATACCTCGCGGAAATATTGCCCGTTCCCGTGATCAGTTTAGGCGCAGGAAATTGTGCCGACGGGGTGCACATTATATCGTCAGATCTTTTCCATCTTTGGGAAGAGCACGTTCCTAAACACTCAAGAATATACACAGATCTGATCCCAATTATGGAAGATGTCATCACAAGATACATGGATGACGTTAAGACTAGAAATTATCCGGGGCCAGAAAACACCATTAAAATGCCTGAGGACGAACTGCGAAAATTCGCCAAAGACATGAAATGGGAACGTAAGCTTGACGAATTAGGCTAGAGGCCAAGAAAGCTCACAGATGTATATGACGAAATAACTTGTTCTAGAAAGTTATTGTCAATTGAACACCTTCCCTGCTCTTGAGAAAAACCTACAAATTTCAGGGTTTTACTCAAGAGCGCTCATTCATTAATTGACCAAAAATCTACACTGAGAGGCAAAGGGCTTAACATTATGGGTTACAAATCAGACATTGAGATTGCTCGCGAGGCAAAAATGCTACCGATCCAGCAGATTGGGGCTAAGCTGGATATTCCAGAAAAGGATCTGCTGCCATTCGGTCATGACAAGGCAAAGATATCGGCCGAGTTCATCAAGGCGCAGCGCGATGGCTCAGATGGCAAGCTAATTCTTGTGACAGCGATCAACCCCACGCCTGCTGGTGAAGGCAAGACAACGACCACAGTCGGGCTTGGTGATGGTCTTAATGCGCTTGGCAAGAAAGCGATGATTTGTATCCGTGAGGCGTCCCTAGGTCCATGTTTTGGAATGAAGGGCGGTGCTGCTGGCGGTGGATATGCTCAGGTTGTTCCGATGGAGGAGATGAACCTGCATTTTACAGGTGATTTTCATGCGATTACCT
>UPTG01002490.1_pt1 | contig 12584 bp, 5 predicted proteins | sample 2160121 | NCBI WGS metagenome assembly UPTG01 (sample SAMN06266255, study PRJEB28933) | marine metagenome | isolation source: Columbia River Estuary | place: USA:Columbia River Estuary, USA | collected 2014-07-27 | reverse complement strand
CAACAACTCCCACAGAACTCATTGATCAAGAGGGATCTTCACCACCTTTATTTACCGATTCTGATGATTCAACAACTACAACTACTGTTCCTGTAACAACTACAACTACAGTTCCTGTAACAACTACAACTACAGTTCCTGTAACAACTACAACTACAGTTCCTGTGACAACTACAACTACTGTTCCTGTGACTTGTGATGATGAAAGTTTTCAGCCATATACTCTTTATAAAGCTACAGGAGAAGCAAATACGGTTATGTCCTGTAGAAACGAACAAGATGCTTTAGAGTCAGGTTATGTTTTGACTGTAAATCCAAATCCTCCAACACCAACTACTACCATTCCAGTGCCTACTAATTACACTTTTGATACAGATTGGAGACCTCATACATTCTCATCATCATCAGCAGTTATAGATATTGATTCAAATAACAATTTATACGTGACTGGAGCGAATAATGCTTCTTATGCTATGACAATCGGTACGCAACAGATTGATCCCAAAGATTTTTTTGTATATAAATTAAATCAATTAGGCGATCTTGAGTGGATAAAGGTATTTGGAAATTCTCCATCAGAGGGGGCGGCATATGATATTGCTGTTGATAATAATGGTAACTCTATAATTACAGGATATTTTTCGGGCTCAATAGATTTTGGCACTGGCATACAAACAGCTACTGGAAGTTATACAACCTTTATTTTAAAACTCGATTCAAATGGTGAAACAGAGTGGGTTGTTATCCCAACTTCTTCTGATGTAAGTTATGATTTTGGCTCTGGAGTTGATACAGACGCTAATGGAAATATTTACGTTTCTGGTCTGGTGAATCACAAAACTACAAACACAGTTACTTCACTAACTTTTGGATCATTCACAATTTCAAATGTTAATTACGCAACAGGATTTTATTTAAAAATAAATTCATCAGGTGTGGTTCAGTGGGTAAAAACTATCAACTCAACAGGAGGCGGTAGTATATTTGTCGATTCTCAAGACAATAAATATTTAAGTGGTAAGTGTAGGGGACAAGGCCCTCATGGTAGTATTTATAGTTCACGAGGACCTGCTCCATTTTCTAATGTAGATGGTGATGATATTGTAACTTTGAACTGTGCAACACCATCAAATTTTCCTGATGTATTCGTTATAAAACTTGATTCTTCAGATGATTACGTATGGCATTGGAAAGATTGGGGTGCTGAAAAAGGTGGTGGAGTACAAATTATTGCGAACAATAATGGAGATGTTTTTGTAACCTACTATATAAATGGGGCGCAACCAGAGATTTGTGGTTCAAGTACAACTACAGTAGGAGGTAGTGAAGTATATGTCTTAGTTAAACTTGATTCAACAGGAACCTGTCAATGGTTTTATAAATCAGAAGACCTCTTGATCGATTCCAATTGGACTAATCGCTTAGGTGTAGACAGCAACAATAATATATACATGAACACCGTTGCATATACCTATAACCCTATCGGATACTATAATTATTCATTCTCTATACTTGTTATTAACGATCAAGGTGTTCGACAAAATTCATTATCTTGGAACACTAGAACCTATGATCTTGTTTTCGATACAGATGATAATATCTATCTAAACCGAATTGTAGGCATTACAAAGAGTTCTCTAGCTGATTTAGTAATAAATTAAACAAAACTCTTGTTTCACTGTTTGTAGCATCTATTCTTACTAATTATGAGTAAATCAAACGTCAATATAGCAGTATTAGGAGCAGGAAATATAGGCTCTGCTGTAATTGAGCGTCTTTTAACTATAGATAATACACTACTGAATCTCACACTAAAAAAAGTTTTAGTTTCAGATGTAAGTAAAGATAGAAACATTGATAAAAGCCTTCTTACTGACAATTTTGATGAAATCCTTAACGATAAAGAGATTGATGTTGTTATTGAAGTTCTTGGCGGTATTGATCCAGGCAAAGCATATATTAAATCATCACTGAGCAGTGGGAAATCTGTAATTACTGCAAATAAAGATATCATTGCTGACTGTGGAAAAGAACTTATAGAGCTAGCCCAAGAAAACAAAACAAATCTTTATTTTGAAGCAGCAGTCGCTGCAGGTATTCCAGTACTTAAACCTCTTATTGAAAGTTTACGAGCAGAAGAGCTCACAAGAGTTTCTGGAATTATAAATGGAACCAGCAATTATATTTTAACAGCAATGGAAGAGGGAAGTAGTTATGAGGATGCGTTAAGAGAAGCCCAAGAGTTAGGATATGCAGAACCAGATCCCACAAATGATGTCGAAGGTATCGACGCACAGTATAAAGCCATTATTTTATCCATGATTTGTTTTGGAGCTACTCCTACATCAGAAGAAGTATTTACAAAAGGTATCTCGGAGATTACAAAAGAAGATTTTGCATGGGCTAAGAGACTAGATAAAACAATCAAGCTCGTAGCTGTTGTTGAGAATGAAGGGGGATTTAATGCAAGAGTAACCCCAGTGCTACTCGACATAAAACATCCATTAGCTTCAATTAGAGGTGCACTCAATGCAGTTGTTGTTGAAGGGGAGAGCATCAATCAACTTGTATTCTCAGGACCTGGTGCTGGAGCAGCACCTACAGCGAGTGCAATTATTGGAGATGTACTGAGTGTATGTCATCAAATAAATAATGAGCTCTCTAACTGGTATCCACTTCGTGAAAATCAACATGGTGAAAAAGCATTTGAGAAGGTACTCTCCAGTTGGTTTTTAAGATTATCTGTTGCAGATGAACCAGGAGTGCTCGCAGAAATTGCAGGTACACTTGGAGAGAATAGTGTCAGTATTGAATCAGTGATTCAAGAGGGTCGAGGAGATGAAGCAGAGCTCGTACTTATTACCCATGAAGCACCTGAAAAAGCATTAAAAACCTCCTTGGTACAGTTAACCGCTCTTTCATCAGTATCTAATATCACATCAACACTTCGTGTCTATAGCTAAGTGGTAACCTATCACTCAACAAGAGGCAGTACAGAGTCGTTATCATTTGATGAAGTAATTTTATCTGGTGTCGCAAAAGACAATGGCCTTTACCTTCCAGATTCAGTCACGCTAGAAAATCTTTCACACCTTACACAAGAAGATCTCTCCTATGAGGATTTTGTTAAAACAATTTTTATTGCATTAGATAGTGCTGCCGCGAAATATGTGGATGACCTGTCGCTCTACCCTGGCTTTAAGGAATCACCAGAGCCAACCCTTCGAGAGTTAAATGAATCTACAGTCGTTATGGAGCTCTTTCATGGGCCAACAAAATCATTTAAAGATTACGCCCTACAACCCCTAGGTGCCCTTGCCTCTAAACGCTTAGAGGAGTTGGGTGAACGTGGACTTGTCATTGTTGCAACCAGTGGAGACACGGGGAGTGCAGCGATCCAAGCGGTAAAAGATTCAGACAATATTGATATTGTTGTCTTACATCCAGCAAATAAAATTAGTGCGTATCAGAGAAAACAAATGACTACAGTTATTCAACCCAATGTACTCAATATTGCCGTGGAGGGTTCTTATGATGATTGTCAGAGAATAGCAAAAGAGTTACTAGCAACGAATCCATTTCAGCGAAGAATCATCTCTCTTAACTCTATTAACTGGCTTCGAGTCATGGGTCAGATCTCTTATTACGTCTGGCTGACAAAACAATTCAGCTCACCAATAAATGTAGCAATACCTTCAGGAAATTTTGGCAATGCCTACTCTGCTTGGTACGGCAGAGCGCATGGCTTACCAATTAGTGAGATTCTCTGCACTACAAATGTTAACGATGTTCTAAGAAGATTTATCGAAAGTGGGGTACTGGAACCCAATAAGACACAGCCAAGCCTATCACCAAGTATGGATATTCAGATACCCTCAAGTTTAGAGCGACTTATTTTTGATTTACAGGGAGAGACAGGAGGTTTTTATGATAATCTCAGTTCTTCTAACTCATCTACATTAAACATCGATGCTATAGCTAAGTTACAGAGCATATTTAAGTCAAAAACCTACCTTGATAGTGACATCGAGCATAACATCACTGATCTGTTTACTAGATTCGGAGTTATTTTTGACCCACATTCCGTAACTTCTATAAATATGGCGTTAGAGCACACTTCAAATCTCCCAACTGTTGCTATTGCTACCGCTTCACCCGAGAAATTTAGCAATGTGATCTCTCCCTTACTTGCAGAGGCTAAGAATATCAGCATTGATGGAAAAGAAGAATTTAAAGAGTGTTCTTCTGAAATTCAAGGTGTCGTGAACACAATCTCTGCGTACTTTATTTAAAAAATAATATTCTAAGTTAGAAAATTTTCTCTTAGAAATTATTCCGAAATACACGACTTGGAAGAATTTCCATGTAAAATAATCTTATATAAAACCTGTTTTCACAGGATTTATTGAACAAGGGTAATAAAATAGGGCAAAAATTGAAAAAAATACTTAATATTTCACTTTCTTTTTTAATGGTATTCTCTCTTGCCTTTACAACAATTGAGATTGTAAACAGCCAACCCGCGTTAGCTAACTCAGCTAGTGCCTATCCTTGTAAAGCTTCAAACGGCAATCTGTATGGTTACCAAACTATGCAAGCTAATAATACATTAAATGTTTACAGATTTGATGTAGAGACTGGATTAACTGAAATGGTTATGGGTTACTCTAATTTGGGAGGAAATGCAATTAGACTTTTTAGAGATATCAAGGGGTCTGCAATGGATGATCAAGGCCATATGTTTGCAATTGCCAGATATCGGACAAATGATTTGATTCCTTATTATTTAAAAACAAACAACTCCAAACCTCGACAAGTAGGGAAAGCTATAGGGGTTGGGAATTCTATATATGATGCAGCTACATATTTTGAGTATAATAATACTAAATACATCGTGGCAGGTAAAGGATTCTTTGGTGGCGCAGTGGGTTGGAGGCTTCCCAGTTCCTATAGTTATGGAGGATCTAACTGGCCTACAGTAAATTTTAATATTGATAGCAATAGCGTGCCCGCCAACACCAAATTGTCCACAGTTGATGATATTGCTTGGCTTAGAGATGGTTCAGCTTGGCCAAAATATAATGGTTTATCTCCAAGTTTTGTTGGTTATAGCACTCAGGGTGAAAAGGTAGTACTTGGCTATATAACTTCTGCAACTTCAAGTAAAGTCAATATTAAGCTTACAAGTCATACTTTAAGTAGGGCCTCTGGCTGGTCATCCACTTCTAACGTAGGTGCGGTTTTTGCTTTCGGTGGAGAAGAAGTATACGCAGTTTATAATAACACTGGCGAGGTTAGAAAAATCTCATACAATGGCAGTTCTTTTTCGTTTGGAACTTCATTAGGAAATATGAAAAAAACCTCCAAGAATGATGGATCTGCTTGTCATACAGGTACTCCAAAACAATACTGGGAACCTACTGCTAGCTTGGTAGGCCTAAGTTCATGTAGTGGTGAAGGGAAAAAATTACAAGTATCTCTTCGCAATCCTGAATTAGTAGGTAAAAATGGTGCTCCGGCAATACACGCAGCTACCTACTCTTCAACTGATGGTCAAAGTGGCACTTTATATTCATTTACTCAAGCTATTGGACAATCAGTAACGTATTATCCCGATCCAGCTTTTGCAAATGGATCTGTGGTTACTGTTAATTACACAATTACAAATGCAAATGATACTACTGAGGTAAGGTCAGGTACTCTTACTCAAACAATTGATGCTTCCGAATGTGTTACTACACCAACAGATCCCGATAGTACTTTTTCACAATCTCTAGGCACTTGTAGTGGCAATACAGATAGCTCCACTTCAACTTCTACTCTCACTATTACAAATAACGAAAGTAGCGCTACAACTTATTATAAGGTGGAGTACTCTCTCAATGGTGGGTCAAGTTACACTGTAAAAGCTGCAAATTTATCAGTTGCTGCTGGACAAACCAACACTTCCATGACCCAAGCAGTCACACATGGTCAACAGATTATCTGGAGAGTAACAGACTCTGATATTTCAAATACTTTTACAGGTCAATCTGCTGAAGTAGTCGCCGCATCAGCTGTTGTTGGATGCCTTTTAGAAGTCAATGCAGGTGAAACATACTCTGCATGCCAAACATTAGGTTCTGCGAATGAGGGCAATCTCAAATCAATAATGACTTTTTACAATAGTGAAGGCGTAATAGTCTATATGTATTCAGATATAAGATTAAGCACTGATGGAACTACTTGGGGTGACTGGCAAGTTAAAGGTTATCAAAATGCAGTTCCAGCAGGAGGTGAATTTAAAAGAACTCAACAAGCCGTACCTGATGGACAATATTATCAATGGAGATGGAGATTCGGAACAACTGTTGATAATTTGAATGCAGCAAGCTGGATAGAAGGACCAGTCAATGGTGCGGTGGATTGTCCTACACAACTTGGTTCGGGATTTACAGCAACTATTGGTGCATGTGGTGCAGAAGGTGCTAATACTCAGAGAGTAACTCTTACCCCTTCAAACGCTGGTCCAACTGCTGAAACATCTGCTTATTTTTATGTACAAATTAAATTAAACGGAAGCGATTGGACGACACTAACTGCAGCTGGTTGGGATAATTTAGAAGTAGCTGCTGGTGCAACTGCATCTCCAGCATACAGCGTATCTCTTAGTGATGGAGATACATTTGATGTAAGATATGCTATTCAGAACCATCCTCATACTGAAACTCCAACTAGTTTTACCAATGTAAGTTGGGCTCCATCAGGAACGCAAGAATTAACAATAGATTGTCCAAGTGTGACCATTGCTACTTCTGTCTCAGTTGCAAATGGTAGTTGCAGTGGAACTACATTTGGATTTATGCCTCAAGTCTTTACTATGAATAACGGTAGTGGGGCAGATACAGTTGCCTACTATCGTGTTCAATACAACAAAAATTCTGCTGGCTGGGTCACTGCTGTAGAAAATCAATCAGTAGATATTGATTCATCTCAAACATATACATTAGAAGACCTTATGGTTGGTGATACAATTGCATGGAGATATTACGCACTCAACACTTCTTTAGCAATTCCAGCTAATGGTGTTGACCCAGTTTCTGATTCAGATTACACAACAGTTTCAAGTCCTCCTACACCTGGAGATGGATGTAGTACAGCAGCAACGATAGCTTCTACAGCTTTAGGCACCTGTTCAGGTGCTTCTGTTGACTCAACTCTTTCTATAGATATAAATACATACACTGATAATTTTGAAAACGGAGACGATCTTTCTACAGGTCCTGTTAGATATTACGTACAGTATAAAATAGATGATGGTGATTGGACAAATCATACTGCAGAAAGTGCTGACTTTGGATCTGGTACTGGTAGAAACCTCGTTAATGCAACAGCTACATTTACACAAGCTGTACCAGATGGAAGTACTATTAACTGGAGATATCAAGCAAAACCATCAGCGGGAAGTTTTGCTGCCATTGCTGATGCACCTGTAATTTCTGCAAACGATGGTCAGCCAGTAGAGTGTCCATATATTAACCCAACAGCCGCAAGTGCAATGGGTTCTTGTTTGCAGAGTGATGGCTCTAATAATGATGGGCCAGCAACCTCAACCTTTACCATGCAAAATGCAAATGCTACAAGAAACGCGTATTTCTTCGTTGAATACAAAATTAATGATGGTGATTGGATCGAAAAAGATACTAATAAACAAGTTGCAAAAGATGCAACGGAGACGCTTACAGTTAACATTCCTCATGGGTCAACAATTACCTGGAGGTATAAATCATCTATTACACCAAGAGACTTCTCAACAGGGTCATATACAACGTTAGCTGAAAGTGCAGTAGTGAACTGTCCTGTAATTGTTGTTACAGCAACACTATCACCAACTGCATCGTGTCAAGATGGTGTATTTACTTCATTTTTAACAATACAGAATGAAGACACAGCTAATACAGCAGCCTATGTAGAGGCTTTTTACTCATTTGACAACTCAACATGGACAGCTGCTACGTTTTCTACTGCTGATGTGTCAAATCTAGAGATAGCTGATAACACAGCGAAGACACTTGATGGCGTTGTGGTTCCTGGTGGGTCAACCATTTACTGGAGATACAGGGCATCAGCAACGAGTAACACATTTTCTGGTAGCTATGTGACGACAGGTCCAAACTCTACTGCATTGTCAATCGCTGCAGACTGTCCATTGCTTGAGCCAACAGCATCAGTTGTTCTAGGGGCATGTAGTGGTAGTACAAAAGCATCAACGCTGACAATAGATAACTCTCTTTCAAATATTTCAGGATTTTTTAAAGTGGAGTACAGTTTTGGTGACGATGTATGGGGTGAAGCAGCAACAAATGATGAAATAGCTGCTGGAGCATCTGCAACGTTCTCGGCGAGTGTGGAAAATGGTAGTTCTATAACCTGGAGATATCAAATTTCAGATACAAGCAACACGTTTACAGAGGATTATATCGTCACTGCATCAAGTGATGAAGTGTCTTGTTATACAACTGGTAATGACTTTGCTACTACTATTGCTACAGGCTGTGGGTATCCTGAAGCAAAAGCAAACTTCAATGCCTCAGTACCATCAGATGTTCGAAGTGCTGCATTTTTTGAGGTTCTCTACAGAACAGATATGACAGGGCCTTTTACACCCTTAGGAAGCACGGCAGTTGCTCCAGGTGAGACGATAGGTATTGGGGATATAAGTGTACCGTATGGTTCTTCAATTCAATGGATGTATAAAGTTACAGCTGAAGAGGGGGCTGATGGCACATTTTTCAGTACGGACGTGCTTACTCCTGAATATGCATCATATGATCCATGTAAGCCAGATCCACCAGTTACAACGACCACCACGACAACAACAATTCCAATTGTTGAGCCTATATTTAAACCTATTATCACAAATGTGAGAGCCTGTAATAATGATGGTACAGCCTCATATGGGTTGACTGTTGATAATACCAACTCAAATGTTTCCTTAAGTATTACAACTTTAATGAAGATTGATAATGTAACCGTTGTAAACACGAATTATCAAGTTGCATCAGGACAGAGTAAATTTATCACCACTATAGCTTCTGTTCCAGAGGGCTCATATTATAGGATTAAATTCTTTGTCTCTGATGGAGCTGGGGGAGGAACTTCTGTAGGTGTTTTCAAGAAAATAACAGATTGTTATGAAGACACAAGCGACTCAACAACCACAACAACGAGTCCACCATCAACAACTCCAGAATCAGAGGAGCCACAACAGGTATGTGATACAGGATTTGATGGAGGTTGTGATACGCCTTTAACGGAGGATGAAGGAAATGACTTCTTCGAATGGGATGATTACGATGAAGAAGTTTATTTAACTGATGGTAATTATGTTGTTCAGTATGTTTACACAGAAGATGAACTCCCCATTGCAGCAACAGGTATTTTTCAAGATCTGTACGTATTCTATTTTGTAGTATTTTCTTCAGCAGGTATTGTTCTTATAAACTGGTTACCTCGTAGAAGAAGAGATTAAAAAAGTTTGACAGGTCAAGAGTTCTCCAATGACCTACTAACCCTTGTATGGGTAGTGCTCTCGGTAAGTGGCGTCATTTTCTTTGATGTTAAAAAGAAAAAAACCTACAGTAATAAATTAAATCGTCTTGATAGTGTTTATACCAATGCAATAGAGCTAAAAAACCAATTAGAAAGTACTTTTAATGAAGAAGTACAAGTAATTATCGATTTTAATAGATTGCAGCCATATGGGTTTAATCTTGGACCACTTGGTACACAACGAGAAAATATTGAGATCACTAATACCAAACTTACAGAAGGCTATGACACATTAAGAGATACTTTTTTGAGCTCATACGATATCTCAACAACTCAACTGAAGTCAAAATTTGCTTCATATATCCATAAGCAGACAAATGGATTAATCACAATAGACTTCATAGGAGTTCCTCCAGTAAGTAGGGAGAGCAAAAATGATTATTTAGAAGCTCCAAAAATAATGAGATTATCAGTTAACCGTAGGTTGACTTTTGCCATAGGAACAGCACTAATCTCACTTGGATTATTTACGGCAGGATCTTTAATCCAACAAGTGTATTTCTCTGACGTAACTCAACTTGAGACACAACAACAGTTACGTAATCTTTTTATGTTGAATGATGAAAATTCGGAAGAGTTAGGAGAATCAGAGAACATTATTTCACAAAAAGTTAATACAGAACCAGGAACATATGAATCTCCAGTTTTAGGTGATGACTCTATGGAACTCTCTGATAGTGGTCTCGGTGAGCTCTTCAATAATATATTTAGTGAAGATGCAACTGAGAATATACCAGATGTTTTTGGCATGCTAGAGATACCACAAATAAATCTTGAGCAATATGTAGTAACAGGAACCAGTACAGAAGCATTGACTTACGGTCCTGGTTACTATACAAAAACCTCTACACCTGGAAATCGTGGAAACGTGGGAATAGCTGGTCACAGAACTACTTATGGCGCACCTTTTTCAGATTTAGATAAATTGCAAACTGGAGATGAAATTATGCTTACGGTTGGAACAGAGACGTTCAAATACATCATTGATGAGATTCTTATTGTCGATCCAGATCAAGGTGAGCGTTATCTTTACAATAGGGGAGATGAGAGAATTACTCTAACTACATGCCATCCAAAGTTTTCAGATAAACTTCGATTAATCGTGACAGGATCCTTGGAAAAAAAAGAACAAGTTAATTAAATCATTTTATAATAGAAAATGTGAGTGAAGAGATAATCTTAGACGGCAGAGTGTTATCAGCACAAACTAAATATTTAATTGTGCATGACAAACTTATTGATGCGGCGATAAAACTGTTAAATAAAAAATCTGTTGATGTAAACACTCTTAGTGTCACTGATGTATGCAAAGAAGCTAAAGTTGCTGTCTCTTCAGGTTATAACCATTTTCCAAATGGGTTTGTTGATGTTTATCATGGAATTTTTAAACTCACATTACAAAATGTTGAAGATTCATTATCTGATAAGACTATTCAATCTAAAAGCTCAGAATACAAAGTTAACTACTATCTACAATCTGTTGCAAAAAGTGCTGTTGTTATTGGTGAGGCAGCAAGATTAACACTACTCCACTACAGAGAGATGGCTAGTTTAGAGGGATTCGTTTTTGGTGAACCCAAGTTACTACTTGATGCGATGATAAAAGATTATTGTCGAGAACATGGTGTTCCTAAATACAAAGTATTAGTTGAGGATACTTGGATCAGTTTCAATGGATTGCTCTATATTTGGATGCGTTTCGATAAAAACTCTGAACTTTTCTCAAAATATGATGATGAATGGTTCCTAAAAAGCATTAAAAACCTTTTTAAAAAGCAGCTTTCAAGTCATTTAGGCTAGAACTCAAATATAAACAAAAAAGTCCTAATTTATTGTATATTGACGATAAATTATTGTATTAGAACAGATTCTAATCTAAACTAAAAGTAGTTTAATAAAATTATGAGATATCAATTTATTGGTTCATTTTTGTTCGTTCCTAAGTTATTTAGGAGAGTATTTAGCATGTCCACTTTAAAAAAAATACTGTCTGTAACACTATCTTTTATCATGCTTGTATCTATTGCCTATACATTTATTGAGACAGTAGATCCAGAACCTGCATTTGCATCGGGAGAGTTTAATTGTGTTGATAGTGATGGAAGAACATATATATATCAAAGTACGTGGTCTAGTGGTACGTTAACAATCACACGTGGAATTAATAATGATAATGGTTCCTTCAGTACTACAACTATTGAAACTTTTTCTAGCTGGAGTCATTCAAGTATAGAGGAAGTAAACTCTCTCAGCATCACTACAGATGGAGAGATGTTTGCAGTACTGAAAAGAAGCAACGGAACTGCATATATGTATAAATTAAATTACAACGCATCTGGAGCTGGAACGACTACTTATTTATCTTCTGTCAACCTTGGTTCAGGTGACAACAACGCAGCTTCAAACTATGAAGTTGATTCTGGTGGTACAACTTATAAATACATAATGACTTCAAAAGGGTTCTTTAATGGAAATCAAAAAGTCATCAGAGTAAATGGTGATGGAACATATAAACTAATCACTCCAACAATCACTAATGGAGGAAATGGATCTAATAAAGCAAAAGACTTTGCGTGGGTATCAAATCATCCATCTGGCAACGACTTTGTTGGCTATGACTCAAATAGCAATGATTTACTTGGCGCTGAAATAACTTCTCATACAAATATTGGAAATAACAGTGAAGCTATAACAATAAATCTTAGCGTTATAAATGGAAATATTGGTAGTGGAATAGGTTCAAACTCAGGTGCTGCAATGTCACTTGGTAATGGAGATGTATATTTCTTAGAAAACAATACAGGAGATCTCTGGTTATATGATCAATCTGCAGGCTCATTAACAGAGACAAATGATGATTTTAATAGCTCAAGCAATACAGATGGTGCTGGTTGTGGTATCGGTCTTTCAGGAAATGATGAATGGGTTCCTGCATTTTCTGTAGCACAAGGTTCATGTAGTGGTAGTAATAAAACTGTAGCTGTAACACTTAA
>UPTG01002489.1_pt1 | contig 12585 bp, 10 predicted proteins | sample 2160121 | NCBI WGS metagenome assembly UPTG01 (sample SAMN06266255, study PRJEB28933) | marine metagenome | isolation source: Columbia River Estuary | place: USA:Columbia River Estuary, USA | collected 2014-07-27 | reverse complement strand
AAACATACGGATATAACCTAGAAGATGCCGATCGGGGTAGTCCGTTTAATTCAAAGACCAATAATTTGTTCGCCTGGCATCCTCAGGGTCCACTCAAAGAATCAATCGTTCAAAAAGTTCTCCATAAATGACTAAAGGTATAAAAGTTCCGATCAGTTTGCTTGTTCCCTGTAAAAACGAAGAAGCAAATTTAGATAGATGCTTACAATCAGTACCCTGGGTCGCGGAGACTTTCGTGGTTGATTCGAACAGTAACGATAAAACTTCTGAAATTGCAGAGATGCACGGGGCAAAAGTGGTCCAGTTCGAATACAAGGGAGGGTGGCCAAAGAAAAAGAACTGGGCATTGGAAAACCTGCCTTTCTCCAATGAATGGGTATTAATTTTAGATGCGGACGAATGCCTTCCCCCTGAAGCTGAAGAAGAGATTCGGGGCATTGTTACAAATGCGAAAGATATGCATTCAGGATACTGGATTAATCGACGATATTTTTTTATGGGAAAGGCTCTTAAGCATGCCTATTTCCCTAATTGGAACCTGCGTTTATTTAAACATAAACTGGGAAGGTATGAAAAAATTACCGATTTATCGACCGATAGTGGAGATCATGAAATCCACGAGCATGTGGTGGTAAAAGGATCAACCGGAAGACTCAAATCAATCATGGATCACCATGCCTTTCCTACAATTGAAAGTTTTGTGGAGAAGCACAATCGATACTCGAATTGGGAAGCTATTGTTGAAAATGAACAAAAGGAAAAAGCAGATTCGATTCAACATGACGGGGTGAAACTCAAAAGAAAATTAAGGATGGTTTTTCGAAAACTTCCTTTTCGCCCCACTATACGATTTTTATATGTATACATTTGGCAAAAAGGATTTCTCGACGGATGGCCTGGTTATGTCTTTGCTCGTTTGCATGGACAATACGAATTCCTCTCGGTCGCAAAGGCAAAAGAAGTTGCCAAATCAAAGAATGAGTCGAGGTAAGTTTCGTTCCGACTTGGATAATTTTTTTCCGTTCATATCGACTAACAATTCACAATGATAAAAGTCCGGCCTTCCCCAATTCAATGCATCAAATAATGTGCATTGGCGTGCACTTGAGATCAGTAAATCCTCGCCTCGTACAATTTCTGTAATGTTCATTAAGTAATCGTCCACAACAGTTGCCAATTCATAAGAGGCAAACCCGTCTTTTCGCCAAACTAAAAAATCGGCAAAGTCTTTTCCTATTTCAAAGCATTGTTTTCCTTTTCGTCCATCTACAAAACTAACCTTTTCCTTCCATTGGGTTCGAAATCGCCAATTGGTATTCAAGTCTAGTTCGGATTTTTCGTACTGTTTTTGATCGGGACAAAGTTCTTGTGGGAATAAGTATTCATTACCTACCCTGGATTTGTTCCCAAATGACTGAATTTCCTTTCGCGATTTTTCGCATGGGTAAATTAAGCCCTCCTTTGCCAGTTTCAAAAGAGTAGCGGTATATTTATCTGCCCTTTCGCTTTGATTGTAGGGACCGCATTTACCTCCACAATCAGGGCCTTCATCCCAATTAATTGTTAAGCTCTTCAAATCCTGCATTGCTGCTTGTGCGAATTCTGACCTGCAACGTAGCTTGTCCAAATCGTCATTCCGATAAACGACATCTCCATTTCTTTCCCTCGCCCTACTCCATGCGACCTTGAATGTACTGGCGTGTCCTTCATGCAAATAACCCGAAGGAGTAGGTGCAATTCTTCCCCTGTAGGTTTTTTGTTGTTTGTCCTCGCTCATTTGATGAATTTAGGCTTTAGCTATACTTTTACGCAAGGAGAAGAATTCCCTTCTCCTCTTATGTTACGATGAATTTTAAAGAATTGGGCTTATGTCCAGAAATCCTTCAGGCAATTGAAGATCTAGGATACGAGGATGCAACTCCTATTCAAATAAAAGCGATTCCAGCAATTTTAAAAGGGAGGGATATGGTCGGCTCAGCACAAACTGGTACTGGAAAAACAGCCGCATTTGCACTTCCTGCACTTCATCGATTAGCAAAGCCAGGCGGGTGTCGTGCTCTTGCCTTGGCTCCTACCCGGGAACTTGCGATTCAAATCGAGGAAAACTTTCGAAAATATGGAAAGTACCTAGGTTTAAAAATGGCTCTCCTTTATGGTGGGGTAAAATACGGAAAACAATTGGAGGAATTGGGAAATAACCCTGATATTATTGTCGCCACTCCGGGACGCTTACTCGATCACATCCAGCAAGGTAATCTTTCACTGGGCAAAATTGAAATTTTGATCCTCGATGAGGTGGATCGTATGCTCGACATGGGATTCGTTGAGGATGTAACTAAAATCATAAACAAGACACCTCGATCCAGGCAAACTCTGCTCTTTTCTGCAACGATTCCGGATGCGGTTGTCCGCTTGTCAAAGTGGGCATTAGATAACCCTGCAGAAGCCAAGATCGATATCAAAATATCGGCGGCAGAGACGGTTTCTCATGCCCTTTATCCAGTGCCAGCAATTCAGAAGTTTGATTTATTGGTATCCCTTTTGAATAACATTAAATTTGATAGTTTAATCATCTTTTTTCAAACGCGTAGAGGAACGGATAAAATAAGCCATTGGCTTACCGAGCATGGACAGGATGTTCGGGTATTACATTCTGACTTAAAACAGAGGGACCGGATGTCCGCGTTACAGGATTTCAAAGACGGGAAAGTTAAAATTCTTTCCGCGACCGATGTGGCATCCCGAGGTTTGGATATTTCAAATGTTACTCATGTCATTAACTACGATGTCCCCCAACATGCGGAGGACTACATTCACAGGATTGGACGAACTGGACGTGCCCGTACTGAGGGTGAGGCTTTTACACTTTGTAAACCGGAAGAGTTACCGTTAGTTGAATCAGTCGAAAAATTGCTTGGAAATCCATTACCCAGAAAGTTTGTCGATGATTTTGCGTACCGGGAAGCACCGGAGAGTTTAGTTCCGACTGGGGCAGTGGTTTCAAAGAAAAGGAATCGGAGTTTTGGAAAGCAAGTTTCTTTTGGTTCGAGGAAACGCAGATAGTATTGTTTTCTATGCATGAAGAAAACAGTAGGGTTAATAAAAATTTCAGTACCGATCATTTAGACCCAGAACAAAATAATATTTGCTGCGGGGGGGGTACCGAACGAGCATTTTCTGGAAAATATTGGGACTGTAAGAAAGTAGGAACCTACGACTGCGTGGTCTGCAATTCGCCGCTTTTCTTATCCGGTACAAAATTTGACTCGGGTTCGGGGTGGCCCAGTTTCTATGAAGCTTTCTCTCCTGATTCTGTTACAATAATGGAAGATCGTAGTCATGGCATGGTCAGGGAAGAAGCTCTTTGTGGAAATTGTGGATCCCACTTAGGGCACCGATTTCCTGATGGTCCAAAACCAACTGGACAGAGATACTGCATCAATTCTGCTTCTCTTCAATTGGTTGAAGCCAATCAATAATAGATAACTTTACATTTACCTTCCCGATAAACCGCCTCGGCGGTTTTTTTGTGTCTAGTGCTCTCGGTAAAAAAACTTATTCTGTAGATCCGATGGACAAATCGTGAACGGATTCCGAGGAGATTTCTTTTTCTTCTGTCCAATCTACGACTGTTCGAACAGGTAGAGTCACCACTCGTGTGCATCCAGAAAAAAAGAGTGCATAGAGGATAGTAATGGTTATGAAAAGAAACTTGCCCATAATTATTAACCATAGTAAATCCGAACGCTCCGCAACTATCAATTTATCTTAGTAGCGCATCTCTCCCCATTTAATTTAAATAGTAACCAGCCAAGAAAATCATATCAATGCCTCCAATTCTTTTATTACTTCCCGTAATTGCATCTCTCATCGGATGGTTTACCAATTATTTAGCTGTTAAAATGTTATTTCATCCCCGCATCCCATTCCATTTTTTGGGAATTTCTATTCAGGGCGTATTTCCGAAGAGGCAAAAACAATTGGCGGAAAAACTGGGGAAATTAGTGGCAGAAGAACTTTTTTCGATCCAAGAGGTAACTCTTAAATTAAAGGAGCTGGCCACAAGCGAAGAATCCATGGACCTTGTGGGAAAGAGAATAGAAAAGACGATTAGGGAGAAACTCGTAAAAAGTTTTCCGATGCTCGCTATGTTTCTGACCGATGATATGGTTGAAAAAGTAACCAATTTATTCAAGGCCGAACTGCAAGATTTCCTTGCTGAATCGGCACAAGATATTGGAAATAAATTAGAGGAAAGTTTAGATGTAAAAGAATTAGTTCGTGAAAAAGTGGAAGCGTTCTCCTCTGACAAGCTGGAAGAAATTCTATTTTCAATCATGCGAAAAGAATTCCGTTTTATTGAAATGATCGGGGCGGTGCTAGGATTTTTGATTGGTTGCGTACAGGTAGGGTTAACCTTAATCGCCACCTAAGTGGACTCGGATAGAATTATTGATTGTTGCATAATATCTCTATAGCTCCTTCTCTAAGGTCGAATAAGATGAACACCGTACTGGCAAACTTGGATTGGGAAAACTGGAAAGAGTTTTGGTTGGATCCATCTATTCGTTTACAATTTGCAGTTCTTGCCGGTCTAATCGCTCTCGTCTTTATCCTAACCAGGATTACTAAGCCTCTTTGCGAGTCACTCTCAAATGCGGAAGGTAATAATGAATTTAAGACATTACTCTGGAATAATCTTACCAGAATGGTCGCTCCCCTTTATTTATTGGTTTCCTGTCTATTGGCAGTTGCTTTGGTCGAGAGGTTTTCAATCTCTTCCCAGGAGTTAATTCGTCCCTTTACCAGTGCTGCAGGGGCATGGGCAACTTACCGAATGATATCGGGTTTTATAAAAAGCCGGGCTTGGCTACGGTTGATTGCAGTACTGGCATTTAGTTTGGCGGCACTACACAGCTTTGGACTACTAGAAACAACAATCGATTTGCTCAACTTACTTGCTTTTAATGTGGGTGACCGGCGAATCTCAATACTCGACATCCTCAATGGTGGTTTAATTTTACTTGTGTTACTTTGGATTAGTTCTCTGCTTGGTAGTTCAGGAGAGAAGAAAATCAAAAAACTGCCGCACTTACCTCCCTCGTTACAGGTTCTACTGGCAAAAATCCTACGGGTCATTCTTGTTTTTGTAAGTTTCGCGATTGCACTTTCCACAATTGGACTCGACCTATCGTCCTTCGCCATCCTCGGTGGTGCAATTGGTGTGGGAATTGGTTTTGGCTTGCAGAAAGTGGTTTCTAATTTGGTCAGTGGTTTAATTCTGCTCTTAGATCGTTCCATTAAACCTGGAGATGTAATTGAAATCGAAGGGACTTATGGTTGGATTAATTCATTGCGGGCCCGATACGCATCTGTAATCACCCGAGATGGGAAAGAACACCTAATTCCGAATGAAGATTTAATTACTAATCGAGTAATCAATTGGTCTTTTAGCGATCGTAATGTACGAGTACGGGTACCAATCGGTATTTCTTACAGTGCGGACCCACGAAAAGCGATTGCGCTTTGCCTGGAAGCTGCTCACTCCACTAGCAGGACCCTGAAAAGTCCTGAGCCCAAGTGCTTAGTGATTGGTTTTGGAGATAATTCAATTGATTTAGAACTTCGATTTTGGATTGATGATCCTTCGAACGGTGTGGGGAATGTAAGAAGCGAAGTGCTTCTGGCAGTTTGGGACCGTTTTCAGAAAGAAGGAATTGATATTCCTTTTCCACAAAGAGACATTCATGTTTCTGGACTTTCTCCCAAAATTATTTCAGCAATCCAAGAAGACACAGAAGACACGAATAACGACTCCCCTTAATTTAAGCATCCGGGCTTGCCAAACCGACTAATTCTCGTTTTCATTGTCCTTTTGTTTATATTTATGTCTTACACAGAATTACCTTTACTTGGCGAGATACTCGCCATGGCACCTCCAAGCGGTCAACCCGGCGAATCTGGCTTAATGCGCTTCCTTCCCATGATTCTCATTTTTGTGGCCTTCTACTTTTTGCTCATTGCACCACAAAGAAAAAAGCAAAAACAACACGACAAAATGATTAAGTCCCTGGAAAAAGGGGTTCGGGTAAAAACAGTCGGTGGTATGTTTGGTACTATTACTGGGGTTAAAGATGATTGTTTTGTTCTTCGTATTGCAGAAAATGTAAAAGTTGAAATATCCAAAGAGGCTGTTTCTGCGAAAATCGATTAATTCTTTTTCTCCGACTTTATCGGATCCTTTTCTTTAACCGAACCCAATCATGAACAAGTCCACCACCTGGAAGCTCATTTTCACCGCCCTTATTGTTGTAATTAGTTTTACCCTTATCCAACCATTCGAAGATCAGGAACTAGGAGGTTACGCACTGAGTCAGGTTAGTTCGGAAGCAAATTCATCAAATCACACTGGACATGAAAACTTTGCTGAGGTTATCGATAACTTACGTAATCAACTCCCCGAAGACCAACCAATTGATTACGGTGCCTTACGATCATACGGAAAACGGAATCGTCTGGACTACGCCGCTTTTTTTAGTCCCCAGGAAGGCGTTCTTGGAACAGTGGGTTCAAGGATTTTTCCAGTTTGGGTAAAACCTGGAATTCGTTCCTACCATGTAAAGGACCGCGATAAGAGAAACGATCTAGTTCTTCGTACCCTCCTTAAGAATTCACAAGCTGCTATCAAACGAGGTTTGGATCTACGAGGGGGGATTGCATTCACCATGGAGATTACCGATGCCAATGAGAGCGATTCATCCGCCTCCCCGTCTGGTGCAACCCCGATGGATAAAGTAATCGAAATTATGAGCGAACGATTGAATGCATTCGGCGTGGCAGAAACCTTAGTTCGTAAAAAAGGAGATAATGCAATTGAAATCCAAATTCCCGATCGTACCACAAAGCAGGATCCAGGAATTATTGAAGAACTTCAAAAACCCGCCAAACTCGAATTTCGTGTAGTGAATGTTAATGCAAATGCTCCAGTTCCCCTTCAGGAAGGTGAAGAGTGGACAGACGATGAAGGCATTCCCTATGTTGCAATGATGAGGAGTGATGCGGTTGCCAATGAAAGACCGATTTGGGTGAAACGTTTATGGTCTGCGGATGGTGACATTATTGAGGAAGCTTATGCCAAACAGGACCAAATGGGTGGTTGGGAAGTGGGCTTGGACTTTACCTCCGACGGTGGTAAGATATTCGGTGACCTTACAGGAGAAATTGCAAATGCGAATGATCCAACCAGTGGAGCACTTGGCCGACTTGCGATCGTATTGGACGGACAATTAGAAAGTGCTCCCACTGTTAAGCAGAGAATTGATGGTGGCAGTGCGGTCATCAACGGTAACTTTAGTTTTCGCGAAGCAAAAATGCTTTCTGACATTCTCAACAACCCTCTTAAGGTATCACTCACAATTGGAGAGAAGTATGAAGTCTCCCCTACCCTTGCAGCGGGTGCGCTTTCGAGCAGTTTGAATGCTTGTTTGCTGGGTGCGGTTCTGATTATAGCTTTTATGATAACCTGGTATAAGGCTGGTGGTATAGTCGCGGTACTTTCGGTGGGAACGAATATTTTATTAGTGATTGCTGTTTTGGCGGGATTATTTCAAGCCACCTTTACATTACCCGGTATGGCTGCTCTAGTTCTCACTATTGGAATGGCAGTGGATGCAAATATTTTAATTTTCGAACGAATACGGGAAGAATTAAGGTCTGGTAAAAATTCTGAAAATGCACTCGAAGGAGGATATGCGAAGGCATTTTCTACGATTATTGATGCAAATTTAACCACTTTGATTACTGCATCTATTTTGATTTGGCTTGGTACCGGTCCGGTTAAAGGTTTCGGTATCACTCTTGCAATCGGAATAGTAACCTCGGTTTTTTGTGCATTGTTCATAAGCAGGCTTCTTATGAATGTATTGCTTCAATTGGGTGTCCAAAATTTGATCAGCCTCCAAAAGGTTGAAAAACGGGCACCTCGGGCAGAAATTGATTTCCATAAATATCGGGTTCCTGCATTTATTATATCCTGGGCGATTGTGGCAGTTGGCATATTTTCAGTTTATACGAATCAAGATAAAATTTTAGGGATCGATTTTAGGGGGGGGGAAGAATTAATTGCCTCCTTTGACCAACAGATTGATCCTGAAGTGATCGACCAATCGTTGGAGAACGGTGATCAACTGGGAGAAGTGCAACATGTCTACCGTTCTGAAATTGGATCAGGAGAAGAGTCCACTCGTTTAGTGTTACAGACCGAGATTGGAAAAGCGAGAAATGTTCTAGACGCCCTTGCCCAAGCAAATCCAAATGCGGGACTAATGGAAGAAGGACTAAGCAATATCGGAGCCTCAGTAAGTAATCAAATCAAAGACGATGCGATTTTATCTGTGGTCGTTGCCTTACTAGGAATTCTTTTGTATGTGGCCATTCGATTTGAAATGGGCTACGCGATCGGGGCAGTTATCGCCACAATTCATGATGTTTTGATGACAATTGGTTTATTTGTCTTGATTGGTACGGTATCCGGTGGAGCCTTGTGCTCCGGTCAGTTTACTGCACCAATGCTCGCCTCTATTCTGATGATTGTGGGGTATTCAATCAACGATACTATTGTTGTCTTTGACCGTATTCGAGAAGAACTTGAAATGAACCCTGTAACGAACTTAAAGAAAGTGATCATGATTGCCATCAATCGAGTTCTTTCCAGATCAATACTTACTAGTGTAACAACACTTTTAGCCGCTCTTTCGCTTTGGATCTTTGGTGCGGGTGTAATTAATGATTTTGCATTTGTTTTCGTAATTGGAATTTTGACTGGAACCTTTTCATCTATCTTTATTGCGAGTCCGATTTTCTTCCTTTGGCACAAAGGCGATCGTAAACATGTAGAAGAGGGTGAAATTTTGCCCAAATATGATTGGCAGACATCATCCGATAAATAAGTTTTGCCCCTAATTACAGGTTAGAAATTATTGAATGCAGTGGATTGAGGATAAGTATGACGAAAAGAGTGTTAGCGCACTTAGTCAAAATTTATCAGTCTCCCCCACTTTATCTAAGTTTCTGCTAGCTCGGGGAATTACCACCCCTGAATCAGCTACCGCTTTTCTTAAGCCAAGACTGGCTCATCTAATAAACCCTTTCGAAATTGCGGGGATGAGCGAGGCAGTGGATCGAATCATTGATGCGATCAATAATAAGGAACACATTCTGATCGTTGGAGACTACGATGTGGACGGAATTACATCCACTGTAATTGTGAAAAGAAACCTCACCGAGCTTGGCTTAACTCCCTATCATGTTACTCCAAAAAGAAAAACTGAAGGCTACGGATTAACTCAGGATATTCTTGAACGTGGATTAAAACTTGCAGATATTAATTTAGTTATCGCTCTTGACTGTGGTACCAATTCCAAACAAGAAGCGGAAGGATTACGATCGAAAGGGATTGATTTAATAGTGGTGGACCACCATCAATCCAAAGATGAATCTCCAATCCAAGCGATTCAGGTTAATCCTCACCTCCACGAGGATAAAGGAGAACCATGGAGATTTCTGTGTACTGCAGGGCTTGCCTTTAAACTCGTTCATGGAATTCTAAAGAAATTACGTGAACAAGGAGTCAAAAGAGCATACGAAATAAACCCAAGGGACTCGCTCGCACTAGCCGGGTTAGGAACGATTGCAGATCTTGTGCCTCTTCGTGGAGAAAATAGAATTATAGCAAGCTTTGGACTCCGAGAATTAGGGCGTAATCCATGTAACGGGCTTAATGCCATTCTGGAGATGGCAAACCTACACTCCGAACCCAACCCAAACAGTGAAGATGTCGCTTTTAAGATAGCTCCCCGAATCAATGCATGCGGTCGATTAGATGATGCGGAAGTTGCAACCTCACTTCTACTCGAAACGGATAAACAAAATTGTAAGTCTCTTGCCCTCCAAATGAATGAGTACAATGAAGAGCGAAAGCGGATCGAATCAAAACTTTCTGAGGACGCACTTGTTCAGGCAAATGAATTCTTTTCTGATTGCCCAGCGGTAGTCGTATGTGGCCAAGGTCCCAACTGGAACCCCGGGGTAGTTGGAATTGTGGCGGGCAAGCTAGCAAACTCATTGGGGAAGCCCTGTATCGTACTGGCTCAAACAGGGGACGAATGTAAGGGATCGGGACGGGGTGTGAAAGGAGTCAACCTAGTACAAGCATTAGATCAATGTAAGGAACTTCTTGATCACTGGGGCGGACATCCGGCCGCAGTTGGATTAAGTGTATCAATTGAGAAGCTAGAAGATTTCAAAAAAAAGTTTGTTGAAGTAATTGAAAGTGACACCGGGGGTTCATTCCCTGAACCAACTCTTCAGATTGCAGCGGTTATTCAACAGGATGAACTACAGGAAAATCTGCTTTCAGACTTGAGTAATTTAGCCCCTTTTGGTCAAGAGAACCCAGAGCCGATTTTATCCCTTCAAAAAATCCGTTTAGCCTACGAGCCCAAGAAAGTCGGTACCGGAGAGCATTTTCAATTCTCCGTACATAACGGTAACCGTACTATTTCTGGTATTGCTTGGAATATGGGAGATAGGATACCTCCATGTACCACGGAAATAGACCTTGCATTTCGTTTGAGATGGAATTCCTGGAATGGTCGGAAAACACCTCAAATGGTCTTAGAGGATTGGCGAATTAGTGACTAAGGATTAATCTTTTCTTCCAAATACGAAATCGCCTCCTCCTCAGATAACCGTATCTGTTCGGTGGTATCCCGATCTCGAAGAGTGATCGAACCATCTCCCTCAATCGTTTCAAAATCAACCGTTAAACCAAAGGGAACCCCTACTTCATCTGTTCTTCGGTACCTTCGCCCAATAGCACCGCTTTGATCATAAATCACATTCCACTTCCTTTGTAATCGATGATAAAGTTTGCGAGCCCGTTCCACAAGTACGGGTTTATTCTTAACCAATGGAAAAATCCCTGCCTTAATTGGAGCAACACGAGGGTGGAACCGTAAGACAGTTCTCTTCTCTCCTTCCACTTCATCTATCTGATAGGCGGAACAGATAACCGCAAGAAAGGTACGATCGACCCCTAAACTTGGTTCAATCACATGGGGCAAATATTTTTCTTTTCTAGCCTCGTCGAAAAACTCCAAGTTTTTGCCTGAATGCTCCTGATGTTGAGTCAGATCAAAGTTTCCTCTCGCTGCAATCCCCTCCAGCTCATGCTCGCCAAAGGGAAATTTGAAAGTGATGTCGGTGCATGCCTTGGCGTAATGGGCAAGTTTATGCTTTGGATGAACTTCCTCTCCAAGAAAATCTGCAGTCAATCCAATACTGCTAAACCAGGACATTCTCGTATCGATCCATTCCCTGTGGTACTGGGGCCAAGCGTCCTCGTCCGGGGGAATAAAATACTCGATCTCCATTTGCTCAAATTCCCGAGATCTGAAAATAAAATTGCGGGGCGTAATTTCATTTCGAAATGCTTTTCCAATCTGGGCGATGCCAAAAGGAACTTTTACCCGCCCGGTATCAACAATATTCTTGAAATTAGCAAATATACCCTGTGCTGTTTCAGGCCTCAGATAGGCCTCTGAGGAAGCATCCCGCAGAGCTCCCACATTGGTCTGAAACATCATATTAAAATCGCGGGGCTCCGTGAGACTACCGACATTACCAGTCGCCGGAGAGGGTACCAATTTTTGTTCCACTGCCGAGAGTTCATCGTAGGGACGTAATTCTACTGGTTCAAGTGTTCCCTGCTTCGCCGCTTTTCTTTTTATTAATTCCGCTCTCTTATCTGCTTCATCCTGCATATCGACTGACTCAATAAGGCAGATCCAACCCAATGAATCTCCTTCCACCCGAATATCAGCTGCGAAAAGTTGATCGGCTCGGTATCGCATTTTGGATTCCTTACAATCCACCATTGGATCAGAAAATCCATCGATATGCCCCGAAGCTTTCCAAATACGAGGGTTCATAATAATACTCGAGTCTAGTCCCACCATATCCTCTCTTCGTCGAACCATATCCTCCCACCACGCGTCCTTTATATTTCTGCGCAATTCAACGCCCAAGGGTCCATAATCAAAGAATCCATTGATTCCCCCATAAATTTCAGATGATTGGAATACGAACCCCCTGCGCTTACACAGAGATACAATTTCCTCGATTAAAGTATTTTCTTTCGCCATTTTGAAGTCTCACATTACATTTTCTTCAATAAATCGACAACCAAGAATTAGAAATCATTCTTTATTAATTGTAAGTTGACTTGAATGCACTTGAATAATTGAATTCAATTATGCCCAGAAAAAAATTACCATTTTTAAAAGTCCTCGCATTCGTACTTTTATTCGCATCTTGTTTTTTTACTTCTGGTTGCAAAATTTTTCCAGGATTTAAAAAATATATATCGTCTGACATCAACATTGCGGGTGCATTGACCCACTCCCCCAATTCGTTTGCCCCCATTGAACCCGGCACAATCCGTTTGCAATCAGAAGAACTTTGGTACCGAAGAGATTTTAGTGGAAATAAAACTACTTTCTTGTGGGGACTTTTTACATTTACTGA
>UPTG01002487.1_pt1 | contig 12597 bp, 10 predicted proteins | sample 2160121 | NCBI WGS metagenome assembly UPTG01 (sample SAMN06266255, study PRJEB28933) | marine metagenome | isolation source: Columbia River Estuary | place: USA:Columbia River Estuary, USA | collected 2014-07-27 | reverse complement strand
TATCGCAGGCCAAATAGTAATCGCGCTGTTGCTCACTCTGCCACCAATTGCCCTGTAGCCGCCGGGGTCCACTAAGAATATAAAGTGGTTCACGCCAAAATAATTGTGTTTGACGCATTTGAATAGGTATCGGTTTGGGTAATAGCCACAGAGGCTGCAAGGCATCACTAGGGACGTCTAGATCACTGTAATTTAGTGCCGCCACCAACGTGCTCGCATCTTCAGGTAAATAATTATTGCTCAGCATGGGCTGTCGCAAAGCCTCCGCGCCGAGACGCGCATTAAGCTTATCAATAAGACTGCTGGTTGAGGTTGTGTTTGCTTGCAGAGGATCGCCAAACAAATCAAAACTGCCCAGAGTTGATTCAGCGAAGTTATCGCTAAATAAACTGATTTTTTCAATACTCCCTGGCAACAGCAACCGCTCTAACTGCAAGCGACTCAGGCTTAATATGCTCGCCCCGTTATTTTCACTGTTAGAGAGCGTGACAGTCATCGAACAGGTTTCACCAAATAAAGACTCAAATCGCCATTCCAAATCTCTGCAGCGACACTGACGCGCATGCAGGTAAAGCTGAAAACGCTGCACCAACGTTTTCATGGGAAACAGTAACCCCTCTTTGCTAATAATACCTTGAGGATGTTGCAGCACATCATAAAACGTCTCAGCGGGTTCGAAGCGTTCAAGAGAGCAGGGCTTTTCTGCCAGAAGCAGCTCTAAGGTGCGCAACAGCTCGATGCCAAAACGCTGGCCTAAAGACGCGCGAGGCAAAGCAAGTAAGTCCCCAAAGCTGTGTAGGCCAAGCTGGTGGAAATGGCGCAACTGTTTCTCACTGGTCGCAAACTCAGTCAGGGGAAGAGTCTGTAATTGTTCGGCAATTTGGGTCGAGCAGGGTAGGTGTGACGGAAAGCCAGGCTGGCAAAGTAGGCGCGCAGCATCCGCACTAAAAGCAATGCCTACATCTGCCGTAAAAGACTGTGAGAGCAGCGCCAAATGAAGCTTATCGAGAAGATTGTTATAGCCTTTAAATAAACGATCGCAACCACTTAACTCGAGCCAAATGCCTTGAGGCTCATCGATAATCACAACCGGACTAAAGTTATAAGCAGTAAGCGCGAGCTGATAAAGTGCCGCCTTTTCCTGCTCTGGCTGCTGCTGCAAAACAACCAGCTCAGAGCAGAGTGCAAGTGCGGTAGAGAGCGCCAGATTAGGCTCTATGCCAGTGCTATCCGCACCGGTATTACAGCATACAATACGATAACTATTGTTTACTTGAGCAACCACAGCGGTAGGCTTCTGTAAGCAAAAGTCAGCGTCTTGACCTGCAATTAACGTCTCTAAAGGAAGTAGTGGAAAGTGCAAATAAAGCCAAATCTTTTCACTATAAAGTGTCCCCTCCAACGGCCGTATTGGTGGTTTCGAAAATCCTTTTTGGTTGCTCCCTGCATTGGAATAACGCAGATTTTTCAGAGGCTAAGTCTCTGTGCTTTATTGTTGTATGCCACGATATCCGCACGCCTGTCTGCACTAGGCAACAGACTATTAATCGGCAGCTTCGATAGCGAACACTGCGCCCCCAATCTTTTTTCGCGCGCGACCAGAAGCGTTTCACCCGCTGGAAACCCTCGTAACTTATGCACCGTTAATTGCATATTGTTGGTGTCGGGCGCATCAATCTCAAGACGCAATGCTGCTGGTGATGAGGCTGACAAAACACTCTCAGGGCTAAATAAAAAAGCCACATGTCCCGCATCAGCTGCGGCTAACTGCAATTTGCGCATCTCTGTGTAAGAGGGCAGTTTTTTCTCCGTCCACGCCAGTAACAATGCGTTGCTGCGAATAGACTGCTCTGCCACCCACAGCCACTCCTGATGGCTGCGGCTCTGCACAACCAGCACCTTCTGCAATGGAATGCCCGCCGCCGCCAGTGTTGGCGCGTAGGGTTGAAACGGCGGGTTCAGCCACACGCTCAGATGGTCATTGCGACAATACTCACCGATAGTTGGCAGTAATAGCGATAGCTCGCCCACACCATGGCGGCGTGGAATAAGCTCGATCAATGACGCGCTCGGCCACCCCCCGTGCAGCAGCGAGTCGATAGACTTTTCGCCCGTGGCAATACTGCGCTGTGGCGCACGCTTGCTAAGGCCCTGCCAGGTGTCATGGCGATTGAGGAGTTGGCTTATAATGTTGTTATTGGGCATGAGTGACGCTCTTATAATACTGTTAATATATACAGTATTTAATGTTTTGTCATCAGCATATTTTGCTTTCCTGAGCTTTGTGAGTGGCCGCGGAACTCCCTGATATAACCGTGTAATTTTGATATATCTGGGAATTTCAGCTGGCAAAAAATTTAAGCGTATCTCTTCCGACATTGAACAAAATTCCATGCAAGTGTTACAGTACTAGCCGTTTTTCTGGCTCCATTACTGTATAAAAACTATGACGTTGTCTTCATGTGCTGAACACTATTTAAATCCGAATTGGACGGTTTGTGCGCCTGCACTGATGGCTATTTTGGATGCGGCGGAGCAGGAGGGAGTTAGTCGGCAGCTACTGTTGCGCGAGGCGGATTTGCTTGAGGCGCAGCTTGATCTTGCTGATCGGTGGTTTCCGGTGTCGAGTTATTACAAGCTTTATTCACTGGCGGCAGGGCTTTCGGGGAATCCGGATATAGGGCTGTCGGTCGGTCGGATTATGTTTCTCAAGGGGATGAACCTGCAACTGTATGTCTGCTCGGTGTGTAAATCCTTTCGTGATTATCTCAATTTGATTCCGAGTACCCTGAAGATGCGCGGGGATATTGGCAAGATTCATGCCTTTCGCGAGGGCAACTTGGTGGAGTTGCGCTGGGTGCCGTTGCTGCCGACTACGGGGCGCACGCGCTATTGCAGCGACGAGGTTTTGGCGGCGTCGGCGGCGATTATTAATTCTTTGTGTCTGTTGCCGGTACCGGTGGTGAAGGCGACGTTTAGTTATGCGCAGCCGGTGGATACGTCTAAATTACAGGCGATTTTTGGTCGCTCGATCAGTTTTGATCAGCCCTATAGCAGTCTCTTTTTTGACAGTGCTGCGTTGGATTATTTGATTGTTAAGCAGGACTATCACCAAGGTCCCGACGCGTCGAATCCGTTTCGTGAGTTGTTTGAGAATGAGCATCCCGCCGATTCATTTTTAGCCAATCTAAAGTCATTTATCATTCGCCATTTACCTGAGGGTGAGGTGACGATTGATAATTTAGCGAGCCAGATGAATATTTCTCGTCGCACGCTGCAGCGTCGTTTGGCCGACCGCAATACCAACTTCTTACATGTGCTGCAGGATGTTCGCTCGCGCATGGCTTTGCGCTATTTGGCAGACGATCGTTTGGGTATTACTGAGATTGCGTTTCTGCTGGGTTACGCCGATCAGGGTTCCTTTTCCAGTGCGTTCAAAAGTTGGCAGGGCGTGTCACCGCGCGATTTTCGGCGCAAGAAATAAGTGCTGTATGACTTGGCGTTGATTCCGAAAAGATTGGCGCCGATTCGCTTGCTGGTGCTGACGGCTGTCCATACTATCAAGTAAACCTCACTTAATGACTTCCTGAGAACAGCTGATGTCTTTAGACTTTGATAGCGCGCGCCTCCCCAACCGAAACTTAACGTCAGAACACCACGAATGGCGCGCTCAACTGCGGCGCTTTTTTGATCGCGAGGTGATTCCATTTGCTGCGCAGTGGGATGAGGACGGCAGTATACCGAGCGAGCTGTGGCCAAAGGCCGCGGCAGTGGGAATTTTAGGGCTGGGGTATCCGGAGGCCTATGGCGGTGTTTCGGACGGTATTGATATTTGGCACAAAAATATTCTCAACGAGGAGCTGGCGCGCATTGCCGTCGGCGGTGTGAGTGCGACGTTGATGGTGCACGGCATTGGGTTGCCGCCGGTGATTAACTTTGCCAGCGAGGCGATTAAGAGCGAAGTGGCACCTCAAGTTTTGGCGGGTACAAAACGTATTTCGCTGGCGATTACGGAGCCTGGTGCTGGTTCTGACGTGGCGCATCTGAGCACAACGGCGTGCTTGGACGGAGACCATTACGTGGTCAATGGCGCGAAAACCTATATTACCGGCGGTATGAATGCTAATTGGTTTACCACTGCAGTACGCACCGGTGGTGAGGGCGCTGGCGGTGTCTCGACATTACTTATTGCGGCGGACGCGCCGGGGGTTTCCCGCACTGCACTGGATAAAAAGCAGGGGTGGTGGTGTTCAGACACGGCGACGATTTATTTTGATAATGTGCGCGTTCCGGTGAGCCATTTGATTGGCGAAGAGAACCGTGGTTTTAAAGTGATTATGAATAACTTTAATGCCGAACGTATGGGTATGTCGGCTGCGATGGAGGCGTTTTCTCGGGTCTGTCTGGAAGATGCTGTACAGTGGGCCCGCGAGCGGCAAACGTTTGGCCAGCGGCTCGCAGATCATCAGGTGATTCGCCATAAGATCGCGGAGATGAAACAGCGTATTAATGCAACTCAGGCGTATTTGCAGCTTCTCTCTGAACAGATTCAAGCGGGTACAGAGCATGCCGGTGATATTGCGCTGTTGAAAGTTCAGTGCAGTCAGACCATGGAGTTTTGTGCGCGCGAGGCGATGCAGATTCTCGGTGGTATGGGTTATATGCGCGGTGGTCGCGTTGAGCGTATTTATCGCGAAGTGCGCGTTAATGCAATTGGCGGTGGTTCTGAAGAAATTATGCGCGACCTTGCGGCGCGCCAGTACGGCCTTTAAAAACAACGATGAGTATTGCAATTATGACGAAACCAACCCTTTGGCACTGCCACAATTCACGCTCACTGCGCGCGTTGTGGGCACTCGAAGAGATGGGGATGGACTATGACTTGGTCGAACTTCCTTTTCCCCCGCGCGTCTTTCAGAAAGACTTTTTGTCGATAAATAGCTTGGGGACGGTGCCTTACTTTGTCGATGGCGAGACACATATGACAGAGTCATCGGGTATTTGTCATTACTTGGTGGAGCGTTATCAGCGCTATGATTTTGGCTTGCAGGTGGATCATGCGGAGTTTGGTGATTATCTTAACTGGCTGTATCACAGCGACGCCACGCTGACATTTCCACAGACCATCTACCTGAGATACACATTCCTAGAGCCGGCTGAGCGCAAATTGCCGCAGGCGGCTGAGGACTATGCCAACTGGTATATTGCGCGGTTGCGGCGGCTGAATGCGCATATGGAAAATCGTGAGTTTCTTTGTGACAACCGGTTCACTATTGCTGATATTGCCGTGGGCTATGCGCTTTACTTTGGCGAGTTAAACGGCTTCTCCGAGCGTTATACGCCTCAGGTGAAGGATTATCTGGCACGGTTAAAAGCGCGCCCAGCGTTTGTAAAAAGCGTTTCTATTGGCACGGAGAGCAGTTTTCTTAAGTAATGTGCGAGCCAGGGCAAGGAAAGCGTGATGGACCGACAGAAGAAGCAGGGAGACAGAAGAAAACAGAGACACATAAAAAACGCCCCGCTGTTTAGCAACCGCGGGGCGTTTTTGTTTCGCTAGTACAACCTTAGCGCAAAATCTTAGACCAAAATCTTGAGCTAAACTCTTGCGCTAGAATTTTACGCTCGAATGTTACGCCAACAGCGGGCCTAACTTCATCGCCATACCCATATCGCCTTGAATTTTGAGCTTGCCAGACATAAAGGCTGAGGTGCCATCAAGCTTGCCGTCGGCCATGAGCATAAAGTTGTCCATGCTGATAATGACAGTACATTTCGCAGGGATATCATCGTTGCTGACAACGTTGGGCACCTGTGAAGCATCTAAGGTTAATATTCCATCGGTGCCGAAATCGAATTTGAGCACGGCGCCCAATCCACAATCTTCCCCAACTTTTTCTCTTAAGCCTGCTGTTACTGCATCCAATGACATAGCATCTACCTCGTTTTGAATTTTTATGGTGCCTAGGTCATGCCTAGGCTTGAGACCGCTTACTGTTACTGTAGAAATGTCTGCTCAGAAAATCAAGACATAAACACTGCCATAATATTTTAATCGCACGGGGTAGCGTATTTAGTCGCACCAGTGCGAGGCACTGAAAAAGCGGCTAGGCCTAACCGTGGCTGGCACAGCAGGGCTGACATTTGCGCTGAGCCTCTATACAGTGGGGCAATTCTCTATAACAACAAAAAGTGACGTCTATTCATGAGTACGATTAAAGCCGCACCGAGAGCCAAGGGGATTCTCGTCTTTTTAATGTTGTTAAATATCCTCAATATGGTGGATCGCAATCTTATCGCCAGCTTTGGCCCGCGAATTATTGAGGATTTGCAGCTTACTGATGCGCAGTTCGGTCTGTTGACGGGGCTGGTGTTTGTATTTTTCTACGCGATTATGGGTCTGTTTATGGGCGCATTGGCCGATCGTGTCCACCGTCCGCGGCTTATTGCTGCGGGGCTTATTTTATGGAGTGTGCTGACGGCAGTGTCTGGGGCGGCGAAAAATTTCCTTCAGATCGGCGTGTCGAGGTTATTTATTGGTGTCGGTGAGTCGGCTATGACGCCTGCGTCAATGTCGATTATTTCAGATATTTTCCCGCGGTCGCAGCGCGGTACAGCCAGCGGGCTCTACTATCTTGGGGTGCCGTTAGGGGCGGGGGGAAGTTTTATTGTCGCCGGTATACTTGGGCCGATGATTGGCTGGCGCAACTGTTTTTATCTGATGGGCGGTTTGGGGGTTGTCTTGGCTGTTGGATTGCTGCTGATGCGCGACCCTGTCCGCGGTGCTATGGAGCCGCCTTCGCTTGCGCCTGCAGCGCCACCCATTGCCCCTGTTGGACTGCGCAATACGGTTCGCGACCTATGGGCGGTCATTCGCGCGAATCCAGCACTGGCGTGGACGATGATCGGCGCGATTTTGCTGCATATTCCGATAGGCGCTGGCAACTTTGTGATGGTCTGGATGGAGCGCGAGCGCGGCTTTGCGCCCGGCGAAATGGCGACGCTGTACGGGCTTATTTATATTGTCTGCGGCACTGCAGGCACGTTTTTGGGCGGTATTCTCAGTGATTGGTATCAAGCGCGCTGGCCCGGCGGGCGCATTCGGTTTTTGGCCATAATGATGGTGGTTATTGCACCCTTGACCATTGGTTATCGCTTTGCAGACCCTAGTTCGCCGTTCTTTTATATTGGGTTGGCGACAGCGCTGTTCAGCGTGAGCTCGTTCTATGGGCCGGCTTTTTCGACCGTTCAGGATATTACCCCTGTGCGCCTGCGAGGGTTAATGACGGGTTTGTTGTTAGTTGCCTGCAATCTGTTTGGGCTCGGTTTGGGCGCATTGATGATTGGTTTTATCAGCGACCTGTTGTTTGCGGCGCAGGTGGCGGAGCCTCTGACCAAGTCACTGCTGGTGGGCGATTTCTTTGGTATTTTCACGGCCCCGGCATTTTTTGTCGCCTCCTATTATTTGCAGCGGCGCGTTCGCGAGCAGGCATCGGAAGTCGCTGCGTAATTAGTCTGACGGGTGCGATTTGGCATCTCCGCTGCGATTGATGGCATCCATTCCCAAGAGCGACTGGGAATAACCCAGTACTATCTCCGCGTAAAGGGCATGTTTTGTGCGCTGTGTTTGCGGTTAGGGGGAGGGTTAGATGTCGGATAAAACAATTCGTATCGGCGGTGCCAGTGGGTTTTGGGGTGATGCACAGCATGCCACCGCGCAACTGCTCAAAGACGGCAGCTTAGACGTTATTGTCTACGACTATCTCGCTGAAATAACCATGTCGATTATGGCCCGCGCCCGCACCAAGAGTCCCGATGCGGGCTATGCGCTGGACTTCGTGACAGCGGCCATGAAGCCCAATTTACGTGAAATTGCGCGACAAGGGGTTAAGATTATCTCCAATGCCGGCGGTGTTAATCCGCAGGCCTGTGCGAATGCTCTGCGCGAGGTTATCGCCAATCTTGGACTCGATCTCAACGTTGCGTGTGTGCTGGGCGACGACTTGTTCGACCAGCGCGATGCACTTGCCGCCCAGGGCTATCGCGAAATGTTTAGCGACGACGCCTTTCCTGCGACCGAAAAAATTGCCAGTGTTAACGCCTATCTTGGTGCATTTCCCGTCGCTGCTGCGCTAACGGCAGGCGCTGATATTGTTGTGACGGGCCGCTGTGTCGACAGTGCTGTGACCCTAGGCGCCTGTATCCACGCCTTTGGTTGGGGGCGTGACGATCTCGACTGTCTGGCCATGGGCTCTCTCGCGGGACATATTTTGGAATGTGGTCCTCAGGCTACCGGCGGCAATTTTACCGATTGGACGTTGGTGAATAACCTCGAGAGCATTGGCTACCCGATTGCTGAGATCAGCCGAGATGGCAAATTTGTCTGCTCAAAGCCAGAGGGGACGGGTGGTCTTGTCTCCGTGGGGACAGTGGCGGAGCAGATGGTTTATGAAATCGGCGACCCTCAAGCCTATCTGTTACCCGATGTAGTCTGCGACTTTTCTCAGGTGCAGATTGAACAAGTGGGTGAGAACAAAGTCGCTGTTCACGGCGCAACTGGATCACCTGCACCGGATAGTTATAAAGTCTGCACCACCTACGCAGATCAGTGGCGCGGCGGGCATACTATGACGCTGTACGGTATAGATGCAGATAAAAAGGCGCGGAAGTTTGCCGATGCAGTTTTTGCAGCCTCCCGGCGCACGTTTAAACAGTTTGGGTTGGCGGACTTCAGCGAGACCAGCGTTGAGTTGATTGGCTGTGAAAGCCAGTATGGCGCTGCCGCGCAGCAGCGTGAGTCTCGCGAAGTAGCGATGAAGATTGCAGTAAAACATCCCGACGCTGCCGGCGTGGGCATTTTATTAAAAGAAATGACGGGGCTTGGCTTGGCAACGCCACCGGGCCTTTCAGGTTTTGCTGGGGGACGCCCGAAACCCTCGCCCATTGTGCGGCTATTTTCCTTCGCCTTACCCAAAGGCGCACTAGCCATTCAGGTTGAACTTGAGGGCGTTTTTATCGACTGTGCCGATCCGTGCGGCATATCTCATCGTTCGCGGTCAATCGATCGGCCGGTGCCGCCGTCTATCAACGATGGGGACGTCCTGACAGCGGTGCCTTTAGTCAAGTTGGCTTGGGCGCGCAGCGGTGATAAGGGCGACAAGTCGAATATTGGCATTATTGCTCGCAAGCCTGAATACCTTCCTTACATTTATGCAGCCCTGACCGAGCAGGCGGTGGCTTCACGCTTTGAGCACTTCCTGCCCGATGCCGCGGCGACCAACAGCAGCTGTTATGTGCAGCGCTTTTTGATGCCTGGCATCAATGGCATCAATTTTTTACTGCACGAGGCACTGGGCGGCGGTGGCATGGCCAGTATTCGCAACGATGCCCAAGGAAAAGGCTTTGGCCAGTTGCTGCTCGACGCACAGATTCCAGTCAGTGCCGAGATACTTCGGCAGTTATGACCTAGGCGATTCCTTGAACCGATATCCGTGACCTGCGCGGAGAAATGACTAACAACGCATTAGCCCCGAGTGGAGAGACGACATGGCAGTATTTGCCTCAAAGATAAACACCAACTCAGAGACGTTTCTGCGTCAACGTGCGGAGATGCTCGCCCTTGTCGATAAGCTTAATATGCTTAACGCGAGAGGGCGCGAGATCTCTGAAAAGCGCAAGCCACGGTTTGATGAGCGGGGTCAGCTAACGCCTCGTGAGCGCTTGGCGCGCCTGCTCGATCCCGGCATGCCGTTTCTTGAAATCGGCAACCTTGCTGGGTATTTGGTTGATACAAAAAATCCTGACAAATCCATTCCCGGGTCAACGGTTATTGCCGGTATTGGCTTTATTTCGGGCGTGCGCTGCACCGTCGTGGTTGACGACAGTGGTATTTTGGCGGGATCGTTAACCACCGCGGGTGGCTATCGGATCAGTCGCGCAGAAGAGATATCACTGGAACAGAAGTTGCCCTTTGTGCATCTGGTTGAGAGCGCTGGCGGTGACCTGATGAATTATACCGTCGAAGGATTTAGCAGCGGTGGGGCACTCTTTGGCTCTCTGGCGAAGCTGAGTAAAGCGGGAATACCGGTGATTTCTATTCTGCATGGCTCGTCCACCGCGGGCGGTGCCTATATGCCGGGCTTGAGCGACTATGTGATTGCCATAAAAGGCACAGGGCGCGCATTCTTGGCGGGCCCACCTCTGCTGCGAGCGGCAACCGGCGAAATAGCCACAGAGGAAGAGTTGGGCGGGGCGGAGATGCATGCCACAGTCTCGGGTCTTGCCGAATATCTCGCGGAAAACGATGGCCACGGTATTCAGATATGCCGTGAGCTGATCAATCGATTGCAGTGGAATGACAACTGCCCATTACCGCCAAAACGTGATTTTCTCGAGCCAATTTATGACCCAGACGAACTGGCGGGGGTGATTCCAACAGACTATCGCACGCCTTACGACATGCGTGAGCTCGTGGCGCGTGTAGTGGATGGCTCGGATTTCCTCGATTTTAAACCCCGCTTCGGAGTCTCTACTGTCTGTTTGCAGGCAGAAATCTTTGGTCAATCGGTCGGTATTATTGGCAACAATGGTCCGATTGACCCTCAGGGTGCCAACAAAGCCACGCAGTTTTTGCAGCTACTCGATCAGGCCAATATTCCAGCCCTGTTTTTCCAAAACACCACCGGCTATATCGTTGGCACGAAATCTGAGCAGGCGGGCATGATCAAACACGGCTCGAAAATGATTCAAGCCGTGCGCAATATCGACGTGCCGCGCATCACTGTGATGACGGGTGCCAGTTTCGGTGCGGGTAACTACGGCATGTGTGGTCGCGGCTACAATCCAGATTTCCTCTACACCTTTCCCAATGCGCGAATGGGTGTGATGGGTGGAGAGCAGGCCGCTAAAACCATGTCGATGGTAGCCCGCGGCAAGGCTGCGGCTATGGGTGTGGCGCCGGATGAGGAAATGCTCGCTCAGCAGGAGCAGGTATTGGCGCATATCTTCGACTCTCAGTCCGACGCTTTTTATACCTCGGGTCACATGATGGACGACGGCATGATTGATCCGCGCAATTTGCGCAAGACGCTCGGCATGCTGCTTGAGACCGTCCGCGAAGGGCGCCATCGCGTGGTGCGGCCAAATAGCTTTGGCGTGGCACGCCTCTAACCGCTTTCTAGTGAGATAAACCATGACAGACTTAGCAAAAACAGTATTACCCGACACCAAAGCACTGTTGCTAGAGCGGCAGGGCGCTGTGTTAACCATCTGGCTAAACCGCCCTGAGGCCAAAAATGCATTATCCGCAGAGATGAGCGACGAGCTCTCCGCAGTGCTCGACGCCGTGCATAACGACCGGAGTCTGCGGGCGATTGTGCTGCGCGGCAAAGGCGGCGTGTTTTGCGCCGGTGGCGATATCAAAGGCTTCAAATCAGGCATGCAGGTGATCAGCGCTGAAGAAGTGGCGCAAAGCAACCGCAGCTTTGGCGATCTGTTGATTAAGCTCAATGAACAGCCGCAGGTGGTGATTATTCTCGTTGAGGGCGCCGCCATCGGCGGTGGTCTAGGGTTGGCCTGTGTTGCCGACATCACCCTCGTGATGGCCGACGCGCGCTTCCGGCTCAGCGAGACCAGTCTCGGTATTCCGCCGGCACAAATCGCCCCGTTTGTCACCGAGCGTGTTGGTCTTACCCAAGCGCGGCGTTTAATGCTCACAGGCGCCCGTTTTAGTGGCGCTGAGGCTGTTGCGCTGGGTATCGCTCACGCCGTGGCTGAGACTATTGAAGAGCTTGAGGCGCAATGCCAGACCGTTTTAGGTCAAGTTGCCGCCTGTGCGCCAGGCGCGAATGCCGTGACCAAAAGTATTCTCTTCGAAACCCTACGCCGACCGCGGCCAGAGGCTTTGGATTTTGCGTCTCAAGGCTTCGCCCACTGCATGCTGAGTGACGAAGGGCGCGAGGGTGTCGCCGCCTTTGTTGAAAAGCGTAAGCCCTATTGGGCGGCTGACCACCGCTAGCGAACAACGAGTTTAGGAATGTTATCGATGAAAAACATCAAAACCGCTACACCGTTCAACCGTATTTTGATTGCCAACCGCGGCGAAATCGCCTGCCGTATTATTCGCACAGCGAAACAGCTGGGTTATCACACGGTGGCGGTCTACTCCGATGCCGACATAGCGGCGCCTCACGTGCAGATGGCTGACGACGCCGTGCGTATAGGGCCTGGACCCGTCGGTGAGTCCTATTTGCTGGCCGAGCAGATCTTACAGGCGGCTGCGGTGAGTGGCGCTGAAGCGGTGCATCCCGGCTACGGCTTTCTCAGTGAAAATGCCGACTTTGCGGCAGCGGTAGAGGCTGCCGGACTGGTGTTTATTGGTCCAGACGCCGCAGCGATTGAAGTGATGGGTAATAAAGCCGAGGCTAAACGTCGCATGATCGCTGCTGGCGTACCCTGCGTGCCGGGTTACGAGGGCCGCGATCAATCCGACGCTGCACTGCTGGCTGAAGGGGAAAAGATTGAGATGAAGCTGTTGATACAGCTAACAACTGGTCTTAAGGTGAGTGGATGTTTATGGATCTTTGGTAGGCCATAGAAGAT
>UPTG01002486.1_pt1 | contig 12598 bp, 10 predicted proteins | sample 2160121 | NCBI WGS metagenome assembly UPTG01 (sample SAMN06266255, study PRJEB28933) | marine metagenome | isolation source: Columbia River Estuary | place: USA:Columbia River Estuary, USA | collected 2014-07-27 | reverse complement strand
GATTTACAACATTATTACATTTGTATCAAATACAAATTATTATTATCGTTATTAGTCAAACATTCTTTCGTTCCTTTTTTTTCCAATCAAAATAACCAACCCCCCAACGTGGAACATCCCAATGGCTTACCCAGCCGGTACGGAATGGATACTTTCCGGTAAGTAATGTGGTGCGGGAGGGCGAGCATGAGCCCATCGAATATGCGTTGTGAAATTTCATTCCTCCCTTAGCCAGGGAATCAATGTTTGGTGTCTTGATATCGTCCGCCCCATAGCAACTGACCCAGTCCTTACCCAAGTCATCAATCATGATGAATAGAATATTCGGTTTTTGGATTCCAGATGATTTTTGACCCGAAATCGAGGAGCGAATATCTGATTTTGCCGCAAATAATTGAGCTTTGAAAGTTAAATTGAGCAGGAGGAAAATAATAATGTAAATGGGAGAATTTTTCATACTATTTAATCTGAACGAGCATATTATTTTCGCAAGTTGAATGATGGTAATTTTAATCTTTTCAAATGTGAGGATGCCCAAGAAATCTGTAAGAACCAAAAAAGAGAATACTCTCTTGGGGATTTAAGTTTTTTTTGGGGGAGGAACTAAATAGGTGAAAGAAAATAGTATGCCTAAAACAAAAATAGAAAGTAAATCGAGTGGAAAATTGACTCTTAACTATATAATGAAAACAGAATCAATCATACTTTTTATACGAAGAATTATTTGATCAAAAATTTCTATTCAAATACATAATTAAATTAATTAAAAACCATTTGTATCAGAGTCCCCAATTGAATTTTTAGAAAGCTCTACATTTGGGTTTACAAAATTATTCAACCAAGTGAATAGAATTTTTCTTTCAGCTGCGAAAGTGCCGATTTCGATTTAAATTATAGCAATGTTATCTTGAACAAGTTCCTCGATTTTACCCGGACCGAGCGCATCTGAGCTTGCAGATATAATATAATTGATAATCAGGGGTGAGAGTACTGGAAAGACCACTCCGATAACAAAAGAAGAGAACTTTTTGCGAACAACTAGAATAGACATGTTTTAAATTATAAAAATACCGAATGGAATCATTTGTTTTGCTTAATAATTAATTTGAGGTAAACCATTTTGGGATAGCTTAATCCTCCCAATTTTAAAACTAATTTTAAACAGTCTTTTACCAATTTATTTCCGTCTCGAACTATATTTATTCTTTTTTGTATGAAACCTTTCTTGAAAAAACTGATCCTCCATTTTTGTGTGCTGCTTACTATTCAATCGAGTATTTACGCTGCTGATTTTCATGCACCTGCTCCTTTTGCTAGTATTATCGACCGTTCTTTCAGCAAAAGCTGGTCTCCATCCGCGATTTCAACTATCACAAATCGCTCACATGTAGTTATTCTTGACGCGGATTCCAAGCAATATTGCCTTTCTGTAACTACCGCACAGATGAGTGGTTTGGAAGTTGTATCCACCAACACCCTCACCGATAGTTCAGCGACTTATGGTAAAGTGTTACGGGCTATGTTTCAATTGCAGGACCTTGCTATTGAGTCTCAGGCTACTCAGTCACTGACTGGCACCTACTCTATCCGACCAGAGCTTAAAATATACTACGGCATTGATGCAAATGCGACAGCCGGCAGTTCTACCTCTACCTCTTTTTTGATTAACCGAATCAAAGCGGTGGATCTATCCGACTATTCCAACCCTGGCTACTTAGTTTTTACTTTTTCCGGCACTCCATCCTCTGCAAAGGCACAAGCAACAGTCCGTTACATATATGATTCTTCTAGTTCTTCCTTGGTTGCAGATAGTTCTTGGTCTTCCAATCACTGGTTGAAAATCGGAGCGAATGGAGTGGAGCTAGTTGGATCTGAAGGGGAAGCTAGTAACCTGTTTCTTGCTTCTGCCGATGATTTAATTGATATTTCAAATGTTGCGGGCGAGTCCTTTAATCCTGCCGATATTTCTTGGCAGACCAATTCTTTTGCTGCCTGGCCCGAAAAAGAAGGTGTGGTTGATGTAAATTCCATTTCAAACAGCCAACTAAATGGACCGGACGGGCTTGCCTACAAAGATATTGACGAAAACTATCGTACTCAATTTGGATCATCAGTTGATGCGACGGTAGTCGCTTCTGCCTATCTCGACCAAATTGAGGCTGCCCTTATTAATGCAGGTCAATCTCTACGCTACCCTAAGGAATTATATCTCACCGTTCGCGAAAATATGCTGTCGCATACTTTTTCCGCAGTAGACGAAGTCAATGCAGAGCTTGGTGAGTCGACCGTTCCATTCGTTTATTTTACCAATGCTCAGGATACCAATGGATTGTATCATCCTTTTATGGTAGTCGGAACCCGTAACGGAACGGGTGGCCCCAATTTTCTTCTTGATGTAGCCCGTCCCCCAGGAGATGGTGCTTCGGGCACTTACGAAAATCAAACTGTTACCCGCAATGCGGTTCTTTCCAGTGCTTTATTTCGTATTCCACTCAAGGATTATGGACTTGCGAGTAGCCTGACCAGTAACGATCTATCTTCCTACAACTCCCTTGCTCAGGATGCCGGTGTGGCATCTGCCGACTATGATGTCTACAACTATTCATCCTATTCGGTGAGCGGCATTGCGGTGGATGGAGTCAAGATTTACCCTTCTTATAATAATACTCTAGTTTTTGCTCCAGTTAATGCCGAGATTACCACCACCGGCGTACATGTTGGACGTGGAATGGGACTGCATTATCATGCCGATGGGCATGGCTTTACTGGAAATGGAATTAACCTCTACAATATCGAGGATTATGAAGGCCATACCCACCCCCCCGTTATTGGCTTTGCCATGGATGGGCTTGCCATATACGGAAAATATGAATCCAACTATTCTTCGATGGATGGTTCGTCGGTCGCCCTTGATGAATATGGCAGTCACGACCACGACGGTTATGGTCATCACTACCATGCATTTGCAGACGAAGTAAGTAGTGATGCTAAGGGAGTAGCGGTTAACTTCACTCAGCACTTTTTTATGGTCGGGGCTTATCGTGGTAATATCAACAATATCCCAGGTTTTCAGGATGGTGGAACTAATCAACTGAAGGACTCTGAACTTGGAAAATACGTGGGGGTTAAAGATTCTTATGTTACCACTGACTTTAATACAACCACACTTCCAAGCTTTGTCATAAGTGTCACCGGCGGGACAGGAGGAACGGTAAGCGGAGGCGGAACTTACTCAAGCGGGAGCACGGTCAGTCTTTCTGCAACTGCATCCAGTGGATATGAATTTACAGGATGGAGCGGAGGAGCAAGTGGCAGTACTAATCCCCTAAGCATTACTGTAGATGGTAACTTGTCCGTGGTAGCGAGTTTTGCTGAAACCAATTTCTGGTCGGCAGAGGTAGATAATAATAATGGTTGGTTTTCATTAATTGATTCTTCCACTGAGTTTACTTTTGGGAATTATTTTAAGAGTAGCACCAATTGGATCTATCATGAAGGCATGAAGTGGATTTATCCGGTAAAGGATGGCTCATCTGCGATCTGGTTTTACAAAGAAGGAAGAGGCTGGCTTTACGCGACACTAGCAGATTTCCCTTTTTTATATTCAGATAAGGCTGGAAGTTGGATTTATTATGGGCTCTATAATAATGTGCCCAGTTTCTATGAATATGGAACTAGTTCTTGGGTAACGATTGAATAGACTTGTTTTTTATCTGTCCCTCTGAGCAGGATAATTGAAAACACTTTTCAGTTCGGTTTACGAACTGTATTCCTCATGCCTGATTAGGGATATTGACAAAATGATTGAGGATATAAATGGTTACTTTTACATGAAAATCCTTTCCTTCCTTTCCCTCCTTACTCCTTTAATGGTTCATTCTGCTACTTGGCACAAAGGCAATACCCATGTACACACCACGCTTTGTGGACATGCGGATACAACACCCAATGCGGTCGCCCAATGGTATCACGACCGGGGATATAATTTTCTCATTCTTAGCGAACACAATAAATTTATTGATCCATCTACTGTTCAATTAAAAGGAGAAGTAAGGGATGATTTCCTTCTCGTTCCCGGAGAGGAAGTAACTGGGCCAGTACACAGCACCGCGATGAATGTATCCCGCTTGGTTCCCTGGGAATATAAAGATAAGAACCGTTCTAAAGTAATTCAGAATCATGTGGATGAAACCCAAAAAGCCGGAGGTGCGGTCATTCTTAATCACCCAAATTGGGGCAGACCAATTCATACTCACGAAATTTATCCGGTGAAAAATCTTTATATGTTTGAGCTCTATAATGCTCATCAGGGTGTGCACAGCTTTGGAAACGCGCATCGACCCAGTCTGGAAGTGTTGTGGGACGCACTTCTTGAAAAGGGTATGACCATTTACGGCGTATCTTCGGATGATGCCCATAAACTCCAAAAGTGGGGAGAAAAAGAAAATAATCCGGGTCGCGGTTGGGTCATGGTGCGTTCGAAAAAACTGAGCTCTGATTCTCTTACTGCAGCAATGCTTAAGGGAGACTTTTATTCCTCTTCGGGAGTAATGCTGGAAAAGTTAGAGCGTGGAGCCAATCATATCGAGTTATCTGTTAATGAAAAAGAAACTGCTTGTGAATTGGCTTCTGAATTTCTGTTCGGTCGTCCGGTCAGCAAAGGAGCACTGGGTACTTTTATCGAATTTATCGGTCCGGGAGGAAAAGTACATAAGACAGTTACTGGTTTGTCTGCATCTTATAAAACTAAAGAAGCTTATCTGCGGGCAAAAGTCACTCGCCGAGTAAAAAATAAGGACGGTTCCCTCCGCGAATACTACGCCTGGACCCAACCCGTTTTTACTGACGGTCGATAGTTCTTCACGGTCGCTCAAATTACCCTTCGGATTTTTTATCTGGAGGGTTTCATCTCTTAGTTGCAACCTAATCTAAGCAAAAGTAGGCTAAGTGTTATGAAATCATTTACTGTTGCCTGTTGCCTACTTCCTTTAGTTCATTTTTCTTTTGCGGAAAAGTGGTACAAAGGAAATACCCATGTTCACACAAAACTTTGTGGGCATGCCGATTCCACTCCTGAAGTGGTGGCCCAGTGGTACCACGATCATGGCTATAATTTTCTTATTCTCAGTGAACATAATAAGTACATTGATCCTTCCACCGTAAAACTGGACGGGGAAATAAGGGATGATTTTCTTCTTGTACCAGGCGAGGAAGTAACCGGTCCGGTTCATAGTACGGCGATGAATGTGTCCCGTCTGGTTCCCTGGGAATTTAAGGACAAAAACCGATCGAAGGTCGTCCAATGGCAGGTTAATGAAACGAAGAAAGCAGGAGGGATTACCATATTAAATCATCCCAACGCCCCCATTATTCGACCCGCTGAGTTATATCCCGTGAAAGACCTTTATCTATTCGAGCTCTATAACGCCCACCCTATGACCAAAAATTTTGGCGATGCCCACCGTCCCTCCACTTCATCTCTTTGGAATGCGTTACTCGATAAAGGAATGACTATTTATGGAGTAGCGTCTGATGATAGCCATAAGTTTGCCAAGTGGGATGAAAAATATGATAACCCCGGTCGCGGTTGGGTTATGGTCCGCTCCAACGATCTCAGTTCGGATGCTATTACCCTGGCGATGAACCGGGGCGATTTCTACTCCTCCTCCGGCGTGATTTTGAAAAAAGTGATGGTGGCCAATAGTCGGATTGAGGTGGAAATCGATGAAGAGGAAACCGCACGGGAGCTTACTTCTCAATTCCTGTTTGGCCGGCCAGTGAAGAAAGGTAAGCCCGGTACTTTTATTGAATTTATTGGACCGGGCGGGGAGGTGGAAGAAACCATCTCCGGAATAAAAGCGAACCGCGAAGCCAAAGAAGACTACCTCCGTTGCATGATCACCCACCGGGTAAAAAAATCCGACGGTTCCCTACGGGAGTATTATGCCTGGACCCAACCTGTTTTTACCGACGGACGTTAAATTATTTTATAATCTGTTGTGTAGTTAGTATATAAAATAAGTGTATTGAAATTAATAAACCGTCGTGCTCTTCCAGGTTACAAGGGAGATGAGGAGGATCTTCGATTTTAGATCAGAAAAATGGAGATTCGTAAATTTAAAGAAATTCAGGACTGGATTGAGTGTCCGGTATGGGTTCAACGATCAACGTCACCGAACTAAAATTCGCGAAAAATTGAAAAAGCTCAGTGAACTGGAGCAAGCCGGATTGCTCTGAATTTTGCCGCCTTTCCTCAGTACTCAGTTGACATATTTTTGAAATATGGGACATAATTGATATTTCAAATTAACCCTCATTCCCTTACTTCAATGCATACTCGAATTATTGGTCTTTTTGTCTTTCTTTTATCCACAGCTTTCTTACGGGCTGATCGTCTAGTTTTGGTGAGTGCCTCGTACGGTAAAAATATTCTCGCGATTACCGAGGCCAATGGCGATGTCATTTGGTCACACAAAACAACCGGTCAAGCGAAAGGCCATGCCGGGCATCATGATGTGCATATGTTATCGAATGGGAATATTCTTTTCCACGAGACTTGGCAGGATGTAAAGGAAATCACCCTTGGTAAGAAAATCGTGATGGATTACGACTGTGCTACCTCCAACGGCAATACAGGTAAGGGGGTAAATGTACATGCTTTTTCTCGATTGGCTAATGGACATACCCAGATTGTGGAGAGTGGAGTGGGGCGCGTGATCAATGTGGATCGTTCCGGAAAATTAAAACACTCTTTTAATCTTAAGCCAGGGGGTACTCAGAATTCCCGTTGGGCCCGAGCCACTCCTCAGGGTACGTTGCTCGTCTGTTCTGAGCAACCCGGCGTGGTTACGGAATACGATAAGAATGGAAAAGTGGTCTGGGATTATTTAATTAAGACCCGGGTTTACGGCGCCATGCGCCTGAAGAATGGAAATACCCTGATTGGATCCGGAAGTGGAAACAGTGTAGTCGAAGTGACCCCCGAAAAGAAAGTGGTCTGGGAAATTAAAGGCAAGGTGCCTGGCACGAATATCGATTTGAAATGGATGACCTGCCTGCAGGAAAGAAAGAATGGAAATTTTATTGTAGGGAATTGTCATGCCGGTCCGGATAACCCTCAAATTTTTGAAATCACCCGTGATAAAAAAGTGGTTTGGGAATTCAATGAATTTGAATTAGTTGGCAACGGCTTAGCCTGTTGGCAAGTATTGGATGGCAAAGCTGCCACTCGATTACGCAAGCAATTAGCTGCCCTCAAATAGACGAGACCATTTTCGGTCAATTTTGCCCAGTTGCGGGCGAGTTCAAAGGTAGGGACGCCTAGTTATACATTGCCTTAAGCGGCGGTGAAAACTTGGTCAGGTTGATTCCCTGTACTGCGGCTTCGTACTCTTCCATGGTGGGAATTCGTCCGAGGATTGCAGAAAGTACAACTACCGGAGTCGAGGCGAGTAAAGACTCTCCCTTTTTGCGCTCAGAATCTTCTACCACCCGACCTTGAAACAGACGGGTAGAAGTAGCCATCACGGTGTCTCCACGGGCTGCTTTTTCCTGATTGCCCATGCAAAGATTACAGCCGGGTCGTTCGAGGTACATCATATTTTCGTACTCCTCACGGGCCGTGTTCTTCGGTGCATTATCGTCAAATACAAATCCGGAATATTTTTCCAACATATTCCAGTCACCCTCCTCTTTCAGTTCATCAATAATATTATAGGTGGGGGCGGCGACCACGAGGGGAGCCTGGAATTCAACTTTTCCTTTTTCCTTTTCCAAATTCTTGAGCATTTGGGACACAATTTTTAGGTCTCCCTTATGCACCATGCAGGAGCCGACAAATCCGAGGTCCACTTTCTTGGTGCCCTGATAGTAGGAGACGGTACGAATGGTGTCATGAGTGTATCGTTTGGATACATCCTCATTATTCACATCTGGATCCGCGATCATGGGTTCATTGATCTGGTCCAGGTCGACTACAACTTCTTCAAAATATTGCGCATTGGCATCCGGGGCAAGGGCTGGTTTATCGCCGGATTGAATCTCTCCGATGCGCTTGTTTGCAATATCGATCAGTCCTTGGAGAACCTGTCCTTCATTATCCATTCCTTTATCAATCATCACCTGGATTCGCTTCTTTGCAATCTCGAGGGATTCAATCAGGGTATCATCCTGAGAAATACAGATTGAAGCTTTTGCCTTCATTTCTGCTGTCCAGTCGGTAAAGGTAAATGCCTGATCCGCTGGCAGAGTGCCGATATGTACCTCGATGATTCTTCCCTGGAATACATTATCTCCAAATTCCTTTAACATCTGGGCCTGGGTGGCATGCACCACATCACGAAAGTCCACATGGTCTTTGAGGTCTCCCTTAAAAGTTACCTTAACCGATTCGGGAATAGGCATCGTTGCTTCACCCGTGGCCAGGGCCAGGGCGACAGTTCCGGAATCGGCTCCAAAGGCCACACCCTTGGACATACGGGTGTGAGAGTCTCCACCTATAATAATTGACCAGTCATCCACGGTCAGGTCATTCAATACCTTATGGATTACATCAGTCATTGCATGGTATTTCCCCTTGGGATCCCGTGCGGTGATCAGACCAAAGTCATGCATGAAATTCATCAACTTGGGTATGTTGGTCTGTGCTTTCTTATCCCATACTGATGCGGTGTGGCAACCCGACTGGTAGGCCCCGTCCACGGTGGGGGAAATAATCGTGGCCGCCATCGCTTCTAACTCCTGAGACGTCATCAAACCAGTGGTATCCTGCGAACCGACAATATTTACATTTACCCGCACATCAGAACCGGCATGTAAAATCGATCCCTCCTTCACACCGACCATATTTTTATTAAAGATTTTTTCCACCGCGGTCAGACCCTGTCCCTCGAGCGAAATTTCCCGGGCAGCTGCAAAAACGGGTTTCAATTCCTGTCCCAGTACGGTTGCGGCAATACTTTGTAGTTTCTTTCCAAATACAATCGCATAGGAACCCCCCGCCTTAATGAACTCCACTTTCTGGGGTGTGAGGGCAGGGGAGATATCCGCCAACTCGGTCTCCCCCTCATATAATTTCTTTTCCTTGGTATTAATGGTCAGAACCTTACCGGTTTCCACCGAGTAAGTTTGTTCCAAAACCGGATCCCCATTTCCATCGAGTACCGGATTTCCATCCGCATCGAGTTTCTTAATCCAGTTATTCAAATCGATTCCAATCCCTCCGGTCACACTCACCGTAGTTAAAAAGATCGGAGAAATTCCATTGGTACCCGCAACAATAGGGGCAAAGTTTACAAATGGCACATACTTACTGGCCTGCGTCCCGGTCCACAAAGCGACATTATTTACCCCGGACATTCGGGAGGAGCCCACGCCCATCGTACCTTTTTCCGCAATTAACATTACCCGTTTACCCGGATGTTTTTCCTTCAGCTCTGTAATCTCGGCCTGAGCGGCTTTGGAGATGAGACACTTTCCATGCAATTCGCGATCGGAACGGGAGTGGGCCTGGTTCCCCGGGGAAAGTAAATCAGTTGAAATATCTCCCTCTCCGGCAATGTAAGTCACCACCTCAATTTCCTCATCCACCTCCGGAAGATTGGTAAAGAAATCAGCGTTCGCATAACTTTCCAAAACATCCTTAGCAATAGAGTTTCCTGCCTTGTATGCTTCTTCGAGTCGATCGGTGTCCGCCTCGTATAGAAAGACTTGAGTTTTTAACACCTCTGCCGCCTGGACTGAGGTCGCTCCATCCTCACTTAAAGCTAAATCAAGAAGAACCTTTACGGAAGGCCCGCCCTTCATGTGGGATAATAATTCAAAGGCAAAAGTCGGGGTAATCTCTTCTACTATGGATTTACCTAAAATGATCTCCTTTAAAAAAGCCGCCTTCTCTCCCGCCGCACTGGTGGTTCCCGGTAAAATATTATAAATAAAAAAGTCGAGCGAGTCCTTCCTGTACTCACTCCCGGAGTCCTTAATTTGACTAATTATTTCGGCGATCAATTCACTCCCGTCAATTGGCTTTGGGCTCAGGTCTTGAGTTTTTCTTTCTTCGATCTCGGTGAGGTATTCTTGATAGGTATTCATAGGTGGCAGAGTAAATAATTGAAGCGTAATTCTTTAAATGAAAGTTTGTTATTTCTTTGATACTCATAGTTAATTAACTATCAGAATACGAAACAATTTATAAATTTGTATATTTGCATCTTTAAAGAAAGGTAAAACGGAATGTTAAAATTTTTCTATCAAAGAAATAAATTCAGAAATCGGTAATGCGGTAAAATATTTATTCATAGGGAAACCCTCTCCTTTAGGTGTAACAATAAATCCACGCTTTGCTTCTGTAGTCTCAAAACTTTCCATCATGGCAGGCGTTACTTTTGGTGAAAGGGATCTTTTGATTTCAACTGCAATAATATCTTTACCAGGTAGTTCAATAATTAAATCAAGTTCTGCACCTGCATGGGTCCGATAATGGAAAGACTTAGCATGTTCCGGTAAACTAGTGATTATTTGTTCAATGCAGAACCCTTCCCATGAAGCACCGCACAATGGATTACCCAAAACATCTTCCACTGATTTTAGGTTGGTAAGTGCATGTAGGATTCCCGTGTCTCGCCAAAAAAACTTAGGCGCCTTTACAAGTCTTTTGCCCACATTTTTTGCCCATGGATGTAGTGTGCGTGTTAAATATAATCCTTCGAGTAATTCGATATATTTTCGAACAGTTTTTGCATCAATTCCTAAAGATCTGCTTAAACTTGCATAGTTTAAAATTCCTCCGTGTTGGTAGGCCAGCATCGAGCATAATCTTCGTAACTCAATCGGTGTTGATTTTGTTAGCCCTAAATTTGGAATGAACCGTTCAACATAACTGGTAACAAAATCATTTCTCCACTGAATAGAAATACTAAGATCCTCGGCAAGAAAGCTATCTGGATATCCACCTCTTAGCCAAAGTTGATTGATTTCATTTTCTTTATTCTTGATCTCTTTCAGGTTCAACGGATTGAGTTCCAGATAACTAATTCTCCCCGCTAAAGTCTCGGAACTTTTTTGTAGAAGCTCGGGTGAAGCGGAACCCAAAAGTAAAAAATGACCTGCTTTTTCTCCTTTTTGTCTCCTTTGATCCACTAAACTCCGAAGCACTGGAAATAATTCTGGCATGGTTTGTACTTCATCCAAAATCACTAATTCATTTTCGCAAGACGAAAGATAGAGTTCAGGATCGTTTAATTTTGCTCGGTCAGAAGGAAGTTCCAAATCCAAATATCTGTTCTTTTTCTTTAATCTTAAGCCCTTCGCCATTGTTGTTTTTCCTACCTGCCTTGAACCCAATAAGGCAACAACTGGTACTGTATCGATTCTTTTATGTAAGATATCTTTGAGAGATCTTTTGATCATTTGAATTGAAGATAAGGAATGCAGTCTTGATTTTCAAGGTAAATTTCCTGTAGGAGAGTTTTCTCTAAAGTCGTTTCTTTAACTTAACCCTTTTGCGATTTACGGAAACTCCAATTTACTAGATGATCCAAGAATGACTATTACTATGCCACTCGCTTTAGAAATCCTGTCCATCCTGGTATTTGGTTCCATCATTTTTGTATGGGGCATACGCTACAACAACATAAAGGATGAATTTAAACTCTTTAAATTACCCAACTGGTTGCGCGACCTGGTCGGCATATTTAAATTCTCCTTCGCGATCATGTTATTCAACGACAACCTTGAAGTCGTGCGCCTCGGAGCCCTCGGAATTGCAGTTCTCATGATTGCCGCCCTCCTCACCCATGTTCGCTTAAAAAGTGACGCCCCTCGCATGCTTCCGTCTTTTTCCCTTCTCTGTGCCTGCATCGCCATTGCTTACATGTGCACCCAATTGTTGCTCCCGGCCTAATTGCCCGATGCCCACTTTGCAAGAATCACTCCAAATCTTGCTTTTTTTAATCTTTGCATTGGGCGGAGCCTATCGATTCTTCCAACCTATTGATATCCTTGCTAAGCGCATGCTTTGGGTCAATTACTTCAAGCCTATCACCGTACGCGCGATTGCCGTGATTGAAGTACTCTGTGGCACGGGTATGCTCCTCGCGCTTCTCCTTTCCGACTCCACCATTCCCTTCCTCCTATACTCCGGATGCCTGCTCATGCTCACCATGCTCGGTGCCGCAATTACCCATGTTATCATTGGAGATTATAAACAAATTATCGGCAACCTCCTGCTCCTCGCCATTATTTACCAAGTCACCTTCCCAATCTGGATATAATTTTTATTCTTTCCATTTTGACAGCCGCAATGGCATCCGATGGTACTTTCGAAGAAGTTTGAGATTGAACGAATTGCCCTAACGTTGTGCTTGTGACCGACGGGGTTGGTAGATGTTATAGCTACAATGTTGCAAATATCTTCCAGAGTATCCATCCCGTTGCGGGAGATTCAGTTACAGGCAGTTCGTTCGCAGGGGGCCGGTGGGCAAAATGTAAACAAGGTATCCACGGCGGTACATTTATTCTTCGATATTCGTGCATCTTCTTTACCTGTGGTTTATAAGGAGCGATTATTAAACAAAAAAGACCGAAGGATCAGTCCGGGGGG
>UPTG01002485.1_pt1 | contig 12600 bp, 9 predicted proteins | sample 2160121 | NCBI WGS metagenome assembly UPTG01 (sample SAMN06266255, study PRJEB28933) | marine metagenome | isolation source: Columbia River Estuary | place: USA:Columbia River Estuary, USA | collected 2014-07-27 | reverse complement strand
CAATTCCGCAATCTAGATTAAAAATCTGACCAGAAATTGATTTAGAAACATCAGACAAAAGGTATGTTGCCATGGCAGCAACCTCAGTTGGTTCAAGGTATTTTTTCAAAGGATGTCTTTGAATCGTACTTTCAACCATGCGTTCGTTTCTCAAAAATTTAGCAGCCAACTCAGTGTCAGTGATTGTTGGCGCAATAGCATTTACTCTAATTTTAGGAGCTAAATCAGCAGCAACGGATTTTGTCAATCCTTCAACAGCAGACTTTGCAGTAGCAATACTGGCATGAAATGGCATCCCTAATTTTGTAGCAACAGTGCTAAATAAAACAATTGATGCAGACTCGCTTGTGGCGAGCGCTTTAGTGTATGCTTGAATACACTTCACTGCTCCAATGACGTTTATCTCAAAATCAGTTTTAAAGTCATCAATACTTAATCTGTTAAAAGGTTTCAGATTGATACTTCCTGGACAGTATATCAAACCATCTGCCGCTTCAATTTCGGGTAAATCATCTGTTAATACGTCACATCTGAAATGGGACAAGTTGGCATGTTGAATATCCGGAGATGTTCGACTGATGTTGACAACTTGGTGGTCGCTAAGGAGATTTTCTGTAATGGCTTTCCCAATACCTTTACTTCCTCCAATAATAATAATTTTTTTCATGCTTGTAACGGACGGCCTTTTAAACGTTTTTCAATTTTTTGTTTGATTGCTGTTAAGCGTTTCATTAAATCCATTAATTGAGGATCTTTAGAGGTCTTATAAATTTCATTAACCCCCAATATTAACGCTTTGACTTCTCTTGATGCTTCGATACGTTCACTCGTTGTTTTGAATGTGAGTGGTTTTTGTTTATCTAGTAAAGCTGTAGCAATAATATCTGCATGTTCAACATCTGACAATGTAAATGCTTCAAAGAACTGGTCTTTAATATCAAAAGAAAAAGAGTTTATACCATTGGTAAGAGCTCCTAATTTTATTATAAAATCATTCATTCTCCTGAATTTTAAAGGGCTGCAAAGGTACAAATTTATTCGCACTTAACGTATTAAGTTTACTTTTTGCTTTTAAAAGCTAATGTATTCTCATTTAATTGTTTAAACTCTGCTCTTTTTTTATAAATTTCACACGCTAAAAATACAGCTTCACGGAATGATCTTTCGTTAGCATTTCCTTTTCCAGCAACATCATAAGCTGTTCCATGAACTGGTGATGTTCGCACAACATTTAATCCGGCAGTAAAGTTAATTCCCTCATCAAATGAAAGTGTTTTAAATGCTGTTAATCCTTGGTCATGATACATGGATAAAATTCCATCAAAGTTTTTTAAGTTATTATTATTAAAAAAACTATCAGCAGGATAAGGTCCAAAAGCCATAATACCCTCCTCTTTTAATTTTTTTACTGTTGGAGTGATAGTCTCGTTTTCTTCAGCCCCCAACAACCCTTCTTCTCCAGCATGAGGGTTTAAGCCTAGTACTGCAATTTTGGGTTTTCTAATTCCAAAATCTTGAATTAAGGAAGTATTTAATAATTGCGTTTTTTTAATGATATTATCAGCAGTAATGTGTTTTTTTACATCAGTTAATGGCACATGTCCTGTTACAAATGCAATGCGCATAAGTTCGCTAACCATTAGCATCAATGATTCGCCTTCAAAGTTGCCTTGTAAAAACTCAGTATGCCCAATAAAACTGCTTACTTTCTCTTGTATAGAAGCTTTATTTATGGGAGCAGTTACTAGCACATCAATCTTTCTTTCTTTTAATACTTCTGCTGCTTTTTTGATTGATTCAAAGGACTTTTCACCACTAACAGTAGTTGCTTCTCCAAACTTTACTTCCACATCATCATTCCAAATATTTAAAAGATTTGCTTTATGTGGTTTTGCATCTTCAATTTTATTAATGATATTAAAATTAAAATCGTTTATTTCAATTGCCTTTTTATGTTTTGCTACAACTTTTGATGAGCCAAATACAATTGGAGTGCAAAAATCTAACATCCTTTTATCTTTAAAGGTTTTGATTATTGTTTCTAAACCAATTCCGTTTAAATCACCTATTGAAATTCCAACCTTAATTTTTGACATTATGCTCTGTTTTTAATGAATTGGTACAATAATCTCACTCCCATTCCTGTCGCTCCTTTTCCTCTGTAGCCATATTTAGCCTTTACAAAAGTAGGCCCTGCAATATCCAAATGAATCCAAGGATATTCAATAAAATGAGCTAGGAATTTTCCTGCTGTAATAGCGCCACCAGCTGGCCCTCCTAAGTTTTTAATATCTGCAACATCCGATTTTATAAGCTCATCATAATCCGACCAAAATGGCATTTCTGCTAATCGCTCGTGAGTTTCGCCTCCAATCTTTTTTAAATTTTTGTGTTCCTTTTCAGCTCCTTGTTGCATGCTTACAATTCCGTAATGCCCAATTGCAGCTGCTGCTGCACCTGTTAAGGTTGCTAAATCAATAACTAATTCAGGCTTATATTTTTTTGCAAAACTAAGTGCATCAGCAAGCACTAATCTCCCTTCAGCATCTGTATTTAATACCTCTACAGTTGTTCCGTCATGCATAGTAATTACATCACCAGGCGCATAAGCATTTCCTGAAGGTCGGTTGTCAGTTGCAGGAACTAAAGCAACAACATATTTGTCTAATTTATTGGCAGCAATTGCATTCATGGCTCCAATTACGGTACCAGCTCCACCCATGTCAACCTTCATCATGTCCATGGAGTTTGCTGTTGGCTTTAAGCTCAATCCTCCAGTATCATATACAATTCCTTTTCCTACTAAGATTATAGGTTGCTTGTTGGTTGCACTTTTTGGTTTCCATTCCATAATTGTGAATGTTGGCTCATCAATACTTCCTTTGTTTACTGCCAAAAGCCCTCCCATTTTTAAAGATTCTATCTTCTTTTTATTGAAAACAGTAACCTTCATTCCGTGTTCTTTTCCTGATTCAATAGCAGACTCAGCAAGCTCCTTAGCGGTAAGGTGTGAGAATGGTTCATTAATTAAATCTCTTGTAAGGTAAACTGAATCAATAGTGTTTTCTAGTTCTGCAACATCCTCCTTAATCTCATCATGATTTGATAGGTAGATATTTTCTAGTTTATTTGGTTTTGGATCCGTTTTGTGCTTTGTAAAAGTATAATTAGCTAATGCTAATCCTTCAGTAAGCAATAATGCTTTTTCTTTATCTTCAATAGTAAAAAGAACATGAACAGTAGTTTCGTCCTTTACTAATGCTTGTAATTTATCCCCAAGCAATCTGATATCTTCAGCAGCTTTGTTTTTGTCTTTTTCATCCTTAATATTAACTATATGAACAAAACGCACTAATTGATTAATACTTACAATTGTTTTGTCATCTTTAATTTGTTTTTGAACATATTCTTTTTCATCATCATTAAGAAATAATGCACTTGAAGTTGATTCTGTACTATGAAAAAGAATTACATTTTCTTGGGAAATTGCCTCTTCATTTTTTGTTGGATTGATTTTAATTGTAGTCTTCATAATATTGTGTAATTTTGAACGCACAAAACTAAGTAATTTTATGGATAGTAAGCTATTGCTTGAAAGGGCATTAAAAAAAGAATTTTTATCAGCTGAGGAGGGGCAGTATTTATACGAAAATGTACCTACTGCTGACTTAATGTGGGTGGCAAATGAACTAAGGCAAATGCAAGTGCCGGGCAATGTAGTTACTTGGCAGATTGACCGTAATGTAAATACGACTAATGCCTGTACTGCAAATTGTAAATTCTGTAATTTTTTCCGTCATCCAAAGCATGAAGAAGTTTATGTAACGGACTTAGAAACTTATAAGGTAAAGATAGAAGAAACTATAAAGTTTGGTGGCGATCAGTTGTTGTTGCAAGGAGGTCATCATCCAGGATTAGGATTGGACTATTACACTAAGTTGTTCCGTGATTTAAAAGCACTTTATCCTACTATAAAATTACACGCATTAGGACCGCCTGAAGTAGCGCACATTTGTAAAATTGGAGGACACACACATTTGCATGCGTTAACTGAGTTAAAAGCAGCAGGAATGGATAGTATGCCAGGAGCAGGGGCAGAAATTTTAAGCGATAGAGTAAGGCGTTTAATTTCCAAAGGAAAATGTACTGGGCAAGAGTGGTTGGATGTAATGAAAGTGGCACATAAAGTAGGGCTTACCACATCAGCAACTATGATGTTTGGCCATATTGAAACGATAGAAGAACGCTTTGATCATTTGGTGAGAATAAGAGAAGTGCAAGCTCAAAAACCTGAAGGAGAAAACGGATTTTTAGCCTTTATTCCTTGGCCATTTATGGATGATGGAACGCTTTTGCAAAGAGTTAAGGGAATCAATAATGAAACTTCAGCAGATGAATATATGCGCATGATTGCTATTTGTAGAATTATGTTACCGAATATTAAAAATATTCAAACTTCATGGCTTACAGTTGGGGCGGATACTGCACAACTTACTCTGCATGGAGGAGCAAATGATATGGGTTCAATTATGATAGAAGAAAATGTAGTTTCTGCAGCAGGAGCACCACATAGATTTACGGCTAATAGCATACAGGAATGTATAAAAGATGCAGGGTTTGAGCCACAACTAAGAAATCAGCATTATATAGAAAGAGAAATGCCAGAAATGGAAGAACAATTAATAGACTATTAAAATGTTTACAGGAATAATAGAACAAATAGCTGAGGTAGTAAAAGTAGAAAGTGAGGGGAGTAATGTCCATATTACTTTAACATCAACTATTACTAATGAATTAAAGATAGACCAAAGTGTAGCCCATAATGGGGTATGCCTTACGGTAGTGGCAATTAATGATGCTGAATATACAGTTACAGCCATTAAGGAAACTTTGGAAAAATCCAATATTGGTTTGTTGGTAGTTGGTAGCAAGGTAAATATGGAAAGATGCCTAAAAGTAGGAGGTAGGCTTGATGGACATATGGTACAAGGACATGTTGATCAAACAGCAAAGTGTATTGAGGTAAAAGAAGAAAAAGGTTCGTTTGTGTATACTTTTAAGCACAAGCAAACTCAGGGTATGACAGTAGAAAAAGGATCAGTTTGTGTGAATGGGGTGAGCCTTACGGTTATTAATTCCAAGGATACTTCTTTTTCAGTAGCGATAATACCTTATACACAAGAGCACACAAATTTTCATGAGTTTAAAGAAGGTACGGTCGTAAATATAGAATATGATATACTAGGAAAGTATATTTCAAAAATGTTTTTAAATAATATATAAAGATAAAAATGAAACCAACATTATTAATTTTAGCAGCAGGAATGGGAAGCCGATATGGCGGATTGAAACAAATAGATGGTATTGGCCCGAATGAGGAACCAATTATTGAGTACTCAATATATGATGCTATCAATTCAGGATTTGGAAAGATAGTATTTGTTATCAGAAGAGAGTTTGATGAAGCATTCCGTTCACGCTTTGATAAATTTGCGGACAAAATTGCTATTGAATATGTGTACCAACCTGTAAATGTAAAAGTGGAAGGAATTACTACTATTGAGCGCACAAAACCTTGGGGAACATCACATGCTGTGCTAGTAGCAAAAGATGTTATAAACGAACCCTTTGCAGTAATTAATGCTGATGATTATTATGGGGCTGGTTCTTTCCAATTGATTGCTGATTTCTTAACTAAGCATTGCTCGCCATCATTAATGGCAATGGTAGGCTATACTTTGCATAATACTTTATCCAAACACGGTACAGTAAACAGAGGAGTTTGTGAGGTAGATGATAAAAATAACCTTGTTGAGGTGATTGAAAGAACAAAAATTGCAGCCCAGAATGGAGTTGTTAATTATAATGTTGGGGATGATTTACCACTTGGAATAGTAGATAAAAATGTACCCGTTTCTATGAACTATTGGGGTTTTCATCCTTCTATTTTTAATGAAATTGAAAAAGGATTGCATGATTTCATGAGAGCAAACCCGAATAACCCAACTGCTGAATATTACATACCTAATATTGTTACGGATATGATAGTAAGTAAGCAAATGGCTGTGCGTGTTATTCCTACTGATGATAATTGGTTTGGCGTAACTTACAAAGAGGATAAACCAATGGCAGTTGCTGCAATTACAAAGTGCATTACTGATGGTGTTTACCCAACAAATCTTTGGAGTTAAATGAGAAATAAGATACTATTATTAGGTTCTGGGGAGTTAGGAAAGGAAGTAGCAATTGCTATGCAAAGACTAGGGCAATATGTAATTGCGGTAGATAATTACAAAGATGCCCCTGCCATGCAAGTGGCACATGAGTTTGAAGTAATAAATATGTTGGATGGTGCAGAACTAGACCGAGTTGTTGCTAAGCACAAACCTGACTTTATTGTTCCTGAAGTAGAGAGTATCCGTACTGAACGATTTTATGATTATGAAAAGCAAGGATTTACTGTAATTCCTTCTGCTAAGGCTGCAAACTTTACTATGAACCGAAAAGCAATCCGTGATTTGGCAGCTATTGATTTAGAAGTGAAAACGGCTAAATACAAATACGCAACATCTTACCAAGAGCTGAAAGAAGGAGTTGCTTTTACTGGTATGCCTTGTGTGGTAAAACCCTTAATGTCAAGTTCAGGAAAAGGACAGTCTGTAATAAAAACGGAAGAAGATATTGAGAAAGCATGGAATTATGCTTTGGAAGGTTCAAGAGGAGATTTGATGGAAGTAATTGTTGAGGCCTTTATTGATTTTGATTATGAAATCACGCTTTTAACCTTAACACAAAATAATGGAATTACGCTTTTTTGTCCGCCAATAGGGCATAGGCAAGAAAGAGGAGATTACCAAGAAAGTTGGCAGCCTATGGCCATGGAAGATGCTCACCTAAAAACAGTACAAGACATGGCTGATAAAGTAACTAAAGCACTTGGTGGTAGCGGTATTTGGGGAGTAGAATTTTTTATAGGAAAGAATGGAGTTTATTTTTCTGAGCTCTCACCAAGACCACACGATACAGGAATGGTAACCTTAGCTGGAACACAAAATTTTACAGAATTTGAATTGCACGCTCGTGCTATTTTAGGAATTCCTGTTTTGGATATTCCACTGATAACAAATGGTGCTTCTGCTGTAATATTAGCTGATAAAGAAAATAGCAATTGGCCAACTTTTACTGGATTAGATGAAGCAGCTAATTTTAAAAATACTGACTTCAAGATTTTCGGGAAACCAACTACAAGAAAGTACAGAAGAATGGCTGTTGCCTTAGCTTATGGCTCAGAAACTACAACTGAATTGGTTGAAAAAGCAAAAGAGGTAGCGACTAAAATAAAGGTGGGTTAATTTCTCTCCACCCAATCCCCATGTTTTTTTATGAGGTCAATTAAAGCAGATACTGCCTTTTCTTCAGCTATGTTTTTCTCGACTACTGTTTGCTCTTTGTAAAGCGTAATCTTACCCTTTCCAGTACCCACATAACCATAGTCGGCATCTGCCATTTCTCCAGGTCCGTTTACTATACAACCCATTATTCCAATTTTAACTCCTTTCAGATGGTCAGTTTCTTTTCTGATTTTTGCAGTTGTTTCTTGTAAATCAAAAAGAGTTCTACCACAACTAGGACAAGAAATATATTCTGTTTTGGAAATTCTTGTTCTACTGGCTTGCAATATTCCGAATGCTAGTGAATTTATCGACTGATAGGAGCCGCAATTTTCTGCAGCAATAAATATTCCATCTCCCAATCCATCTAAAAGTAAAGCCCCTAAATCAGAACTTGCTGAAAGTTGCAATTGTTCTTCTGATAAATCACCATAAGCTCTACCGATAATCACTGGAGTTTTAATTCCGTTATTCATTAGTTCAGTAAAGAGTTTCCTTTGCTCGGCAAGCCCATTTTCATTATAAGTATCTATCATTAAAACAGCTGTTGTATCTGTTTTTAATTTAGCAAAGAGCTCTTCACATAAATCCGAAAGACAAACATAAACAATATTCAGTTTTTCAGAGATTTCCTCCTCATCCAAATAGTCATTTATTGTTAAAAATGGATATCCTTTTTTATGCTCTACCCATTTTTTATAGTTGTAAATAACCCCTAAAGTTCCTGGGACTTCAAAATCCAAATCATGGTTGCCTACAAAAACATAATCGGCTGCCATATCGGTAAGGTTCCATTTATCCAGAGGGACGGAATAGTTAGACCCCAAAGCAAAAAAGGATGCAGCAGTAATTTTTTCTTTCAAGCAAAAATCTGCCATTACAATAGGGACATTCCCTCCACCAATATTTAGTACTTCATTTGTTTTTCTTCTTTTATAATCAAAAGAATGGAGCGGGTTTTTTGTTATTTTCTCAATAGAATCATGTTCCTCTATTCCTTCAAAATGTTTCAGTAAATTTTGTGCAACTGGAATTTCAAACTCAGGAGCTTCCGTTAATGAAACTCTAATTGTATCTCCAATTCCATCTGCTAAAAGTGTACCGATTCCCACTGCTGATTTTATCCTTCCATCTTCTCCTTCACCTGCCTCAGTTACTCCCAAATGTAGAGGATAATCCATTCCTTCTTTTATCATTTCAGCAACTAATAAACGGTAGGCTTGCACCATTACTCTAGTGTTGGATGCTTTCATGGAAAGGATAATTTCATGATAGTCTTCATCACGGCAGATACGCAAAAACTCCATTGCTGATTCTACCATTCCTTTTGGAGTATCTCCATATCTCGAAAGGATTCTATCAGAAAGTGAGCCATGGTTTGTCCCTATCCGCATAGCGGTTTCGTTCTCTTTACAAATACGGACAAGTGGAGTGAACTTTTCTCTTATTCTTTCAATTTCAGCATTATAAGTAACTTCAGTATATTCTATGTTTTCAAACTTCTTTTTATCAGCATAGTTACCAGGATTTACTCTTACCTTTTCAATAATTGTAGCTGCAATTTCTGCTGCATTAGGAGTGTAGTGTATGTCTGCAATTATTGGAGTGTTATACCCTCTTTTTGCAAGTTCCTCTTTTATGTTTTTAAGATTTTCCGCTTCCTTTTTATTTGGTGCAGTAATTCGTACCAATTCACATCCCGCATCTATCATTCTTATAGATTCCTCCACAGTTGCAATGGTATCCATAGTATCTGTAGTAGTCATAGATTGAATTCGAATAGGATTATTTCCACCAATTCCAATATTTCCTACTTTTACTTCTCTTGTTTTAAACCTGCTATAATTGGTTAACGAATTGCAATATTTCATCTATTGTTTTACTATTTTTTTTATTATTTTATTATTGTCAACTGAGATGAAATAAATTCCTTTTGACAAATTACTAATATTAATCTTATGTGTAGTTTTATTCCTATCAATTTCGGTTATACTTACAATTCTTCCAATATTATCAGTTAAAATGAGTTCTGATGAATTTGTTAAATTTCCAATAACTGCAATCTCATTAACTGCAGGATTTGGATAGACCTTAATATTTTTAGTTTTTATTTCAGAACTTGACAATACATCTTCTGTTCTGAACTCATGATGAATAAACCTTCCAAAATCCCCTTCAAAGGCTTTTAACCAACCTGCTCCAAGCTCACGGAAGCGTGCCATCCCTCCCCCGTCATTATTAGCCCAAAAGTCTAAACCATCATCATCAGTATCTGTTACTTTAAAAGTATAACATCCATCAGGAAAAGTTAGTGTATCTCTATATTGTGTGTTTGAGATTAAATCACCACTAGCATATATTGAACTTCCATCATTATCAAAGAATTCCCATGATGACTCTGAGATTTGAGTAAAGGTATTAATTACTCCACTATTAGTTTGAAACCATAACGCAAAAGTATTAGGATAAATAGGTGTAGGGTCAAAAGTTGAACTCATTTTGTTATTATGAATATACTGATCTGCCCCTCCATTACTATTTATTATTTCAACATGAAATGAGTTATTATTAATAGTCATGTTATCCCATAAAGAGCTTGGATCCGGGAGCTTTATAGTCTCCTTTTGCAGGAAAGAAAGGACTCCATTCCATGTAAATGATTCTTTAGAAGGAGCATTATTAATCCAATACTCAATTGTTAATGATGTTATAGGAGTACTCCCTGTATTCTGGATAGTAATTTCTGGTTTTGAGCAAATAGGGTTTGCTTTCTGATAATTTACTTTATTAGTAGGAGATAAAATATCAACTATAGCAGCATCTAAAGTAAAATTTGTTTCATCATAACTAACTAGCTGGGAACTTACCCAATAATTAGAAGCTCCAGTGGCGCTAACAATCCCATAATCTATATTATGTATTTGACCTGGTGTGACTAATGAAGTAATATCATCTTCTCTTAGATCAGATGCTTGTCCAGGGCACCAGCCAGCTCTATCATAAATCCAAGTTCCACCTTGTGGGAAAATTGGGTTTTCAGCACATTCAGTCCAAACTTGCCAAGTATAATCAACCGAACCCCCATCAATATTTATTGTGTGATTCTGAGGTATAAATTCCCCTTCTTGACCATGTCCTGTTATTGTAGTTCTTAACTTATAGGCAGTTGCATTGGGATGCATTAATACATCTCTTGGCTCGAAAGCATTATCAGCAATAATTGATCCATACCCTTTTGACTGCGGCCTCCATATTTGTTGCATTTCTAATACATCTCTAGGAGGTGTCCCAACAATAAATAAAAATTTAATATTCATATCTTCTTGCCATTGTCCACCACCACCCATTGTGATTTGTTTATTTCCTTTTAAAACTGGAGCGTAATCGGTAACATCAAAATACCATGTTTTACCTTCAACCCCTAAATCCAGATACGCACCATATGGAGTGACAAATGACATGATCTGAAAAGCCATTGGATAACGTTTATAATAGATTAAATCAGTAATAGAAATTGACCCAGAAATGTTTGTTGTATCTACACTTAACACATTTCCATATGCATCAAATAAATAAGAAAATGCCTCCCAATAAGTGTTAGTAGAAACAGTAGCAATACTATCATTTTGTAAAGTTCCATAATTGGGCACTATTGCGTATTGCGTAACAGTATTTGCGCTAGCAATTAATGAATCTAATATTGCATCAGTAGTAATCGTTAAAGAATATTGACCTTGGTAAAAGTTAATATTTGGTCGGGAATTTACTTCTGTAAAAAATTGATCTATTTCATTTCCTCTTGTATAACCCCAATTAACATTTCCATTAAAAGTTGCAATTTGTTGATTTGTTGTATTGTCTAAAGATGTTGTCCCTTGACCCTCATTTAAAGGGTAATGAGCAACTAAATTTGAATAATCAGGATGTGAACTGTCAATTCGTTTATTTAACCATTCGCTTATAGTTGCAACAGAAAGTTCTTTGTCAAAAACTCTTAACTCTTTTATGTGTCCATCCCAAAAATTTCCATTAGCATTACCCTGACTTGCTAATTTTAATGTTGCTATATCTATTGTTCTTGTAAAACCAGTTCCTGAGTGCCATAATACACCATTTCTGTATATTTTCAAATCTCCAGTATTTGCATTTTTTGTAAATGCCCAATGACTCCATCCATCAGTATATTCACTTAATGATGCTGCTTTGTCAATTCTATCATAAGATGTAGTCCCGCTATTCCCACAGTCCCAATACATCCTACCATTACTCCAAGGAAAGTGGATATTTAAAGTTCTGTAATTATTTGCATCATAAGCTTCCAATATTGTAGTATTCTGAGGCATTACATTCTCGTTCCCATTTATCCAAAATGAAACTGTAACCTCATCAGATATATTGCTCATTGCAGAAACCGGTAAATCAATACTTTCAGCAGAATTTACAGTAATATAATTTGCGTCATTTGAAAACAATCCTAAGTTATCATTTGTTTGTTCTCCTTCAATTAAGCTTGTACCTCCAGCAGTTGAATTTGTTATTGAGAATTCAACTATTATATTTGAAACTGAGTCCCAAACAAAGTCATGAATAAATTGGAATCGGTTAACACCATTATTAAGAATTGTATTTGCATTATAAACTTCAGTAAACCCATTAATATGAGGATTTGCATTACTTAATATGCTATCGGTAGTATGCTTTAACTTTATTGTTAAGAAATTTGCCGTCTGAGTATTGCTAAGCACATTAAATGAAAGTGCATTGATTGTGTCATTTATTAATCCTAAAGCAATCAATTCATTTGCTTTGTACAAAAACTGAGACTTATGAGAATTTTGCTCTGTTGCAATTACAAAATTAAGGGAATCTGCACCATTTCCTATATGAATAGTGTCTTCCGAAACTATTGAATTTATTATAGCAGTTTGCTGTTGGTATTGATAAAAATTATAAACCGGATTTAAAGAATAATTATAAACGCTCCCAGAAAAAGATGAAACAGTATGACTTGATTGATAAGATAAAATAGAATCAATTCTTGTTGAATCATGAATATAAGTATGACAAGAATAATCCCAAGCTCCACAACCTATGCTATTTGATTGTCCCGACATAATTGTATTTAAACTTACATTATTTTTACAGGCTGGTTTATTATCTAACTTATATAGTGCATTGAATGGGGCTGATTTGTTTTAGATGGTTCTTG
>UPTG01002484.1_pt1 | contig 12602 bp, 10 predicted proteins | sample 2160121 | NCBI WGS metagenome assembly UPTG01 (sample SAMN06266255, study PRJEB28933) | marine metagenome | isolation source: Columbia River Estuary | place: USA:Columbia River Estuary, USA | collected 2014-07-27 | reverse complement strand
GCAGCGGTCAGCGGTCAAGAGTGCGCAGCCGAGCGATTCCGCGAGCGCCACGTAAGCGGCGTCGTACGGCGTGACACTGTCTGACAGTTCGGCGATTCGTCTGATGAACGGCAGCGTCGGGACTCGTTCGACGGCGATGTCGCGCAACCCGCTGATCGCCTGTCGACGAAGGGCTGGAGTGAGGCCTCCGGTGTGCTCGAGTTGTCGGAGTGCAGAGAGCGTCTCGCAATTGATCAAGTCAGGCGCCCGCAGCGACGTGCTGCTCACCAAGCGCCTGGTCGAAGATAAGCGTTCGCCCGTCTTTGATTACCAGTAGCGGAGGTATTGTCGCTTCCCTCCAGTGTCGCCATGGCTCACCGCCTGGCCGCCCGCCTGTAAGGCTCGCGGCATGCAGGCCAGTACCAATGCCATGGCCGGCAGCTTCTACCCCGTAAATGGCAACATCTTCATCATCAAGGAAGGGGTAGAATAGCCCCATAGCATTTGAGCCGCCCCCAATGCACGCGATAAGCGCGTCGGGAAGCCTGCCTTCTGCCTCCATGATTTGGGCCCGCGCTTCAGTCCCGATAATGGCCTGAAAGTCTCTCACCATCTCAGGATAGGGGTGCGGTCCGGCTACAGTGCCAATGATGTAGAAATGGGTATCGGGATGCGCGACCCAGTATCGTAAGGCTTCGTTCATCGCATCTTTGAGGGTGGATGTGCCGGAGGTGACAGCGTGAACTTTTGCCCCCAACAGGCGCATTCTATCCACATTCGGTTTTTGACGGCGCACATCTTCTGCGCCCATAAAGACTTCGCATTCAAGGTCAAATAATGCGCAGGCTGTGGCGGTTGCTACGCCGTGCTGGCCGGCACCTGTTTCGGCAATGATTTTAGTTTTCCCCATCCGCTTTGCCAGCAGTGCCTGACCAATCACATTATTGATTTTATGGGCACCTGTATGGTTGAGCTCATCGCGTTTTAGATAGAGTTTTGCGCCGCCATAGGCTTCTGTTAGGCGTTCTGCAAAATATAATGGCGAGGGGCGCCCGATATAATGTTTATGAAAATAGGCAAGCTCTGAGGCAAAGCTCGGATCGGCTTGCGTTTCACGATAAGCTGTCTCTACCTCTAGGATAAGGGGCATAAGTGTTTCAGCAACAAATCGGCCGCCATGGAGCCCGAACCGTCCCGAATCATCGGGCAGCGTGCGATAGGAATTAAGGGGTGTATCGCTCATAAAAAACCTCGAATTCTACCTGTCATATATAGGCTCGAACAAGACGTAAGAGCTACTATTGTGAGAGGTTTTATACTCAACTAGAAAAGCCGGAACCAGTGGAAAATACTTTACCCGAATTTTGCGGCCTGCACAAAGCGAGAGATGGCAGAATGGTTTTTTTCGCCCCGGTTTTTTTCAACCCCTGACGAGACATCCACGCATGGCGTGCCCGACTGCTCAATAGCGCGCGCAACATTGCCGGAATCCAGCCCGCCCCCAAGCATCCACGGAAGCGGAATTTGAGCTGTCTGCATCAATGTCCATTCAAACTGTGCGCCCATGCCGCCAGGTAACGCAGCGCCTTTGGGCGGCGCGGCATCAAAAAGCAGTCTGTCAGCGATTGAAAAATAGGCTTCCGCAGCGGCGATATCAGCAGCAGACGTGACTTTAATAACGGGCATGACGGGAATGCCGAATGTCTGTTTTATGTGATAAGTGCGCTCTGGGCTCTCATGACCATGAAGCTGCAGAATATCAGGCCGTGCTGCCCGAATTATCTGCTCAATTGTTGCATCATCAGCATTAACACTTAATGCGACACGCTGGGGCACCGGCTTTGGGCTACCCTTTAGTGACTTATCTGCTTCGCTAGCAAGTTTGCTTGCAGCCTCAAAGGAAAGGTGACGCGGCGATTTTTCAAAAAAAACAAACCCGACATAATCAACATCACATGCCGCGCATGCTAGATAGTCAGCAAGTGTTGAAATGCCGCATATTTTAACCTCACTCATAGCTTACTCACTCGCTCTTTATAACAAGCCAACAGCTTATCGCTGGCTGGATCAACGTGCAAGACGGCGCTGTGCCAGGTCGTCTGTTGCGATATCATCTGGATGGCGCTGCGTGTCAGCAAGCTGTTCTGATAAAAGATCAATTTGTGCGTCCGCTTTAGCAAGTTTTTTGGTAAGGCGCCGGCTACGCGCCTGAAGAGGGAGGCTTGCAAACCATAGCACAAGCCCGCCTGCTAGAAGCCCAAAGCCGATACTGGCAAGCACGACCAGCCATATTTTAGCTGTGATTATTGTACTGAAAGGCCAGAGACTAAGGCTAACAGTTTGTGTGTTTACACTAACAAAAGAGGCGATAAATAGGAGGCTCGTCCCAGAGACAATAAGCCATAGGATATGCCCTAACATGCGCATGGCGTTCTATCCTTTAAAAATCATAGAAAAAGGCCTTTGGCATGTGTCTCACGACTAGTCTTTATTAAGACGCTCACGCATACCTTTACCCATTTTGAAAAAGGGCATGCGCTTAGCATTCACTGAAACAGCTTCCCCTGTCCGAGGGTTACGCCCGATCCTGCCTTCGCGCTCACGCAGAGAAAAAGCGCCAAATCCACGCAACTCAACACGATCCCCAACAACAAGAGCTTCGGTTATTGTATCAAAAATCGTATTCACAAGCCGTTCAATGTCGCGATGATAAAGCGAGGGATTTTGGGCCGCTAGCCGAGCGATGAGTTCTGATTTCGTCATATCCTAACTATTCCGTGTCTGATGCGGCTCGATCCTGCTCTTGCTTGATTAGATCACCAAGCGTTGCAGGCGTCACTGCGGCCACTTCACGTTCACGATGCTCCTTCACAGCAGTCTGCTCATCCGCCATGTCCTTCGCTTTAATCGAAACCGTTAAGCCTCGATTCTTACGATCAACATTGATGATTTTCACTTCGATTTCATCACCAACGCTCAGCACGGTCCTTGCATCCGCTACGTGATCCATCGACAAGTCGCCCGCCTTCAAAGTAGCTTCAACGTCATCCGCCATTTGCAAAATCGCTTGCTTGGCATCGACTTCTTTAACCACCCCTTTGACAATCGAATTCTTATCGTTAATCGCCGTGTAATCGGAGAAAGGATCCTGTTCCATCTGCTTCAGACCCAATGAAATTCTTTCACGCTCTGGATCAATCGCAAGAATCAAGGTTTCAATTTCATCACCCTTGGTGAATCGACGAACCGCTTGCTCACCCGGCTCATTCCAGGAGATATCAGAAAGATGAACCAAACCATCGATTTCGCCTTCAAGACCAATAAAGATCCCGAAGTCAGTGATCGACTTGATGTACCCTTTAATCTTGTCGCCTTTGCTGTGCTGGCCGGAGAACTCTTCCCAAGGATTGCCCTTACACTGCTTAATCCCGAGGGAGATACGACGACGTTCTTCGTCGATATCAAGCACCATGACTTCAACTTCATCACCAACCTGAACCACTTTCGATGGGTGAATGTTTCGGTTTGTCCAATCCATTTCGGAGACATGGACCAACCCTTCAACCCCTTCTTCCAACTCAGCAAAGCAACCGTAGTCGGTCAGGTTTGTAACCTTAGCAACCGTTCGAGCGCCTTCTGGGTAACGCCGAGTAATCGCAACCCAAGGATCTTCACCCAGCTGCTTGAGACCCAAGGAAACGCGATTACGTTCGCGATCAAACTTGAGCACCTTCACATCAATTTCATCGCCGACAGCAACAATTTCGCTCGGATGCTTGATGCGCTTCCAAGACATGTCGGTAATGTGCAACAGACCATCAATACCACCGAGGTCAACGAACGCGCCGTAATCTGTGAGGTTCTTAACGATACCCTTAAGCTCATGACCCTCTTGCAAGTTCTTGAGCAACTCATCTCGTTCAACGCTATTTTCTGCTTCAAGTACCGCGCGGCGTGAAACGACGACGTTATTGCGCTTTTGGTCAAGCTTGATCACTTTAAATTCAAGCGTTTGGCCTTCGAGTGTTTCGTTATCGCGAAGCGGACGCACATCAACCAAAGAACCCGGTAGGAAGGCCCGAATGTCGCGGATTTCAACCGTGAAGCCGCCTTTCACACGACCACTGATATACCCCTCAATCACTTCTTGATCTTCGTAGACCTTCTCTAGTACTTCCCAAGACTCATTTCGCTTGGCTTTTTCTCTAGACAGCTTGGTTTCACCAAAGCCATCATCAACTGACTCCATCGCCACTCGGACGGCCGCGCCAATTTCAATTTCTAACTCGCCTTTTTCGTTCAAAAACTCGGATCTTTGGATGATCCCTTCGGATTTTAATCCTGCGTGAACGGTGACCCACTCTGAGTCAATATCGACCACCACACCGGTGATAATTGATCCAGACTTTAATTCAACGGTCTTTAGACTTTCTTCAAATAGTTCTGCAAAACTCTCGCTCATGTATTTTTCCTTGAGGTTCAACCCTCTCGCACCTTCCAACTTAGGCCCGTCCATTGATTAATCATCTTATCAGCGTTGTGTGTTGGCACTGATTAAACGACTTTATTGACCACTTTAATTTACAACCTTAAGTTACAAGCTTTAGTTATAACCTTAATTACATGCTTGCTTTACAAGCTTAGGTTACAACTTTACTCACGACCGCCCAAATTGCCTCGTGGACCGCCTCCAATGGCATGCCCGAGCTGTCAATCACGACGGCATCCTCTGCGGGCTTCAGGGGCGCGACCGCTCGATTCGAATCGAGCGTATCTCGTGCCTGAATACTCTCCAGAAGGGCGGGAAGGCTAACATCCATATCCTTATTTTTCAACTGGTTATAGCGCCGCTCAGCCCGAATTTCAGGGCTGGCCGTCAAGAAAATTTTCACCAAAGCATCTTTAAACACCACCGTCCCCATATCGCGCCCATCAGCAATCAAGCCTGGGGCTTGTCGAAACGCTTGCTGGCGGTCCCCAAGGGCTGCGCGCACCATTGGCAGTGCTGCAACGGTTGAGGCATCGACACCCGCTTGATCCGTTCTAATCGAGTCGGTCACAGCCACCCCTCGGAGCATGATCTCGAAAGGCTCGTTGCCAGATTGGGTCGGAATAAACTGCACCGCCAGCCCGCGCGCAACGGCGGCAACCGCTGGCGCATCAGACAGCTCAATACCATCAAGTCTTGCCGCAAGCCCGGTCAATCGATACAGCGCGCCGCTATCAAGCACATGAAACCCCGTCCGTTGCGCCAAATGCTGGGTAACGGCCCCCTTGCCGGCACCGCTCGGCCCATCGATTGCAATAACAACCGGCTCAGTCATGCTCATTCCTTGTTTTTAAACGCGATTATCAAGCTCTGGAATCCCGTTCTGTCTGATGACTGCCAACAACGCTTTCCAAAAATTCAAAATCAGGTCATACAAGATAGGTTAAAATGACGCGTTGTAAACAACTCATCATCATTCGTCGATGTTTTACCGAACCCATTTAGTTTGACGCTCTATTTCCGCCCCTCTACCACCTGCTTTTTATTTTTTATTTTTTATTTTCTACTTTTTACTTTTTACTTTTTACATTAAATGAAACACGGCTCTATCCGAGACCTTGTTACCGCCTGCCCGTTATTTTAAGAATCACATTGCAGACCTGAAAACGACAATCCGATTACAGGACTTTTTTAGCGGGTTGAATCTGCAAGTCGGCAAAGTAGTCGCGCGCGCTTTTCGCTCTGGATAAACGCTCGAGTAATGCGTCTGACGCTTCCTCTTCAATGAGCGTCGCGGTGGCCTCAAGGGCCTCTATCACTGTTCGAAGCCGATCTAACAACGGCCCTTTATTGGTTAAAAAAATATCATGCCACATCACTGGGTCACTGGCGGCAATTCGCGAAAAATCTCGGAACCCGCCCGCTGCATACTCGAACACTTCGCGCTCGTCCCCAAATCCCGCCAACACGTCAACCAAGGTATAAGCAAGCAAGTGCGGCAGATGGCTGGTTTGGGCCAAAATATCGTCGTGATGCGCAACACTCATCACAACAACGTCTGCCCCCAAGGACCGCCACAGGTTGCTGACAAGCTCAACGGCGTGCCCCTGAACATTATCCCCGGGCGTCAAGATCACTTTATGGGCTTCAAACAAATCATTCCGAGCGGCCCGCACCGAGTGCTGCTCCGAACCCGCGATGGGATGTGCTGGAACCCAATTGCTCGGCAACTGCCCCCATAACCCTTCAGCCAACCTAACGATAGGAGCTTTAACACTTCCAACATCCGTGACCACGCCGGAGAAAGCACCCAATGCAGGCATTAAGGTCGATAATTGTTTTATCGGTACGCACAGACAGATCACATCCGACATCCGCATCAAATCATTGATCGTTGGCGCAATGTCATCGATCAGGCCTTCGCTTAGGCCATATCTCAAGGCGTCATCAGAGACGTCTAAGGCCACAATGCGCGTCTCAGGCAAAGCGCGCTTCAGGCCCGCCGCGATCGAACCACCAATCATCCCAAGCCCAATCAGTCCAAGGCATTTCATTACGGGATCAAAACCCGACCCAAGGCATCGAGAAAAACGCGATTCTCCTCGGGCGTCCCCACTGAGACCCGCAAATGCTGCGGCAAGCCGTACACACCAATCGGCCTAACAATCACGCCTTGCATCAATAACGCCTGATAGATTGGCAGCGCGTCCTGCCCAAGATCAAAACACACAAAATTACCGACCGACGGAATAACCGCAAGGGACAAATCTGCAAGCCCCGCGTTGAGCACCTGCAAGCCTTGCCGGTTGACCGCAACACCCTGCGCCACATGGCCCGGGTCCTCTAACGCGATTAAACCGGCCGCAAGCGCCATGCTGTTCACATTAAAGGGTTGCCGAATTCGATTCATAAGATCAGCCACATCCGGATGACTGACGGCATAGCCAAGCCTTAGCGCGGCGAGCCCATAGGCCTTGGAAAAAGTCCGGGTAACAACCAAATTCGAAAATTGATCAAGCAGGCCTAAACCATTGGGATACGCCGGATCATCGACGTATTCCACATAAGCCTCATCCAGCACCACGAGGGTTGTTGCGGGTACGGCCTTTAAAAACCGCTCTAGCGCATCTCCACGAACCCAGGTCCCTGTCGGATTATTAGGGTTTGCAATAAAGACGATCCGCGTCTGATCATCGATCATTGCAAGCGTTGCGTCTAAATCCTGTTGATAATCCACACAAGGCACTTCTCTTAACGTTGCCCCTAAGCTTTGCGTGACCAACCCATAAACGACGAAAGCGTGTTGAGACACCACGGCATTGTGACCCGGCTTTAAAAATACTCGAGCTAACAACTCCAGAACATCGTTTGAGCCATTGCCGACAGTCAGGCGGTCCGTTGCAACGCCTAATTGCTCAGACAGCTTCTGCTTCAGCTGAAAAGCACTGCCGTCGGGGTAGCGCGCACAATCTTTTAGCATCTCGCCTAAATGAACTTGCAGCTGCGGCGTTGGGCCCAGCGGATTTTCATTACTGGCCAGTTTTACGATCTGGTTCAGACCCAACTCTCGCTCCAGCTCTTCAACCGGCTTACCGGGTTGATACGGAGCCAGGTTCAAAACCCCAGTATTGGCTGACTTAAAAAAATCCATAGCTATAGCCTTAAAGCGCGGGGATAGCTCCCCAGTAATTTCACTTCCAACGCATCCTTGGAAACTTCATTCAGCACAGTCCGAATACTGGGATCCGTACTGTGCCCATCAAAGTCAATAAAGAATACATACGACCACATTCCTTGCTTAGATGGCCGAGTTTCGATCGAGGTTAAAGAAATGCCATGACGATGAAACGGCTCAAGCAGCGAAAACAGGGCCCCTGGGCGGTTTTGCGTTGATACCATAATCGAGGTTTTATCAGCGCCGCTAGGTCCTACGGGCTCCCGACCAACGACTAAGAACCGAGTGGTGTTGTCTGACAAATCTTCGATCTTTCGAGACAATATCGTTAATCCGTAAAGATCTGCCGCCACTTCTGACGCGATGGCCCCTGCGCCCGGGTCACTCAAAGCAAGTTTGGCGGCCTGGGCATTACTCAACGCGTCAATTCGAACCGCATCGGGATGATACACATCCAGCCAGCGACGACACTGACCGAAGGTTTGCTGATGCGCGTAAATTCTTTCAATTGGCGCATCACTCGTTAACGCCATGAAATGATGGTGGACTTTTAGCTCACACTCGCCGCAAATGCGCAGCGACGACGTTAAAAAATTATCCAGTGTATGATTGACCACGCCTTCGGTTGAGTTTTCAACCGGCACCACGCCGTAATGACAGTTTTCAGCGGCCACTTCTCGAAACACCTCATCAACCGTAACAAACGGTCGGCCAATGACCGCCTCACCAAAATGTTTCAGCGTTGCTTGCTGGGTAAAGGTGCCTTCGGGCCCGAGAAAGGCAACCTGCATCGGTTCTTCCAGGGCAAGACACGCTGACATAACCTGACGAAAAATCAACGCGACCTTCTCGTGACTCAGGGGCCCTAAATTCTTTTCAACTAAGCCGCGTAAGACCTGCGCCTCACGCTCGGGCCGGTAGAAAATCGCCGGTTCATTATCGGCAGACTGCTCTTTCACGACCGCGACCTCGAGAGCGCATTCAGCGCGGCGATTAAGCAGTGTTAGCAGTTCTTGATCCAATCCATCAATTTCAAGCCTCAACGCTTGAAGCGCTTGCGCTTGATCGATTGCATCAGTCACTTTCAGGATCCTCAAGCACATCAGACGCAGATTGCGCCGCACTGTCAGACGCCGCACTTATCACCGCTGCGTCGGAGGCAACGGTTGCGCCATCTTCGGCGCCTTCTTCAGCATCACCCTCTAACTCATCTAACTCAGGCTCATCAAAAGAGGCCAGCCCCACGAGCGACTCACCCTCACTCAAGTTGATCAAACGAACGCCTTGCGTATTGCGCCCGAGTGTTGAGACCTCATCAACCCGAGTCCGCACCATCGTACCCTGATCGCTGATCAGAAGGACTTCAAAGCCCGAACCAACTTGCGCGACGCCAACCAAACTGCCATTACGCTCTGATAGCTTCATCGAAATTACGCCCTGGCCGCCACGACCAATGACCGAAAATTCTTCGACAGGCGTCCGCTTGCCGTAGCCTTTTTCACTGGCGAGCAACAACGTGCCCGCTGCATTTGGGATAATGAGTGAGATCACAGCCTCGCTCGCCCGAAGCTTGATCCCGCGAACGCCTCGCGCACTTCGGCCCATCGCGCGCACGTCTTGCTCTTTAAACCGAATGGCTCGGCCACCAGAACTAAACAACATCACGTCTGATGCACCATCGGTTACCGACGCGCCGATCAAGGTATTGTCATCTTCAAGTTCGATCGCAATCAAACCGGAACTTCTGGGTCTTGCAAAGTCCATTAGCGGCGTTTTCTTAACCGTTCCATTGGCCGTTGCCATGAAAATAAACTGGTCCTCGCCATAGCCCTCAATGGGTAACATCGCGGTAATACGCTCCCCCTCCCCAAGGGGTAGGATATTGACGACAGGACGACCTCTAGCCGCCCGGCTGGCAATTGGAATTTGGAAGGTTCGGAGCCAATACACTTTCCCGCGATCACTAAAACACAACAACGTGTCATGGCTGTTCGTCACCAACAGCTTCTCAATAAAGTCTTCTTCTTTCACCGCACTGGCTGATCGGCCGCGACCGCCGCGCCGCTGCGCTTGGTAGTCAGACAAGGGCTGGGTCTTCGCATAACCGCCATTTGACAAGGTCACGACCATCTCTTGCGGCGTGATCAAATCCTCCATTGTGAGATCTTCTTGGGACTCAACAATCTCAGACCGACGCTCGTCGCCATACTCATCTCTGATTTGAATCAGCTCGTCCTTGATCAACCCCATCAAGCGCTCGGGCAACATCAAGATCTCCATCAAATCGGCGATGTTGTCGATAATCTCCCGATACTCCTCAAGCAATTTTTCTTGCTCGAGACCCGTTAAACGATTCAGCCGCATCTCCAAAATAGCTTGGGCCTGCTCGGGTGACAAAAAGTACAGCCCATCTTCTTTTAAGCCATATTGCGGCTCTAAGTTATCGGGCTTGGCCGCATCGGGCCCTGCTCGCTCGAGCATCTGGGTAACCGTTTCAGAACCCCAAGACCGGGCCAGCAATTTCTCACGTGCTTCTTGCGCATCCGCGCTGGTTTTAATCAGTTCAATCATCGGGTCGATATTGGAGAGCGCCACTGCAAGGCCCTCCAGAACATGGCCTCGGGCCCGGGCGCGACGCAGTAAATACACGGTCCGCCGCGTGACAACTTCCCGGCGGTGAACAATAAAATACTCTAATACTTGCTTAAGATTCAGCACTCTGGGCTGGTTATCCACCAAGGCAACGAGATTAATGCCAAACACGCTTTGCAGTTGTGTCTGAGCGTAGAGATTATTCAAGACAACTTCCGGCACAACGTCCCGCCGGAGCTCGATCACCAAACGTGTTTCTTTTGCTGACTCATCCCGCAGGTCTGTAATGCCCTCAACTTTTTTCTCTTTATGAAGCTCCGCGATTTTCTCAATTAATTTCGAACGATTCACCTGATAGGGGATTTCGTGGACGATGATGGTCGATTTACCGGTCTTTTCATCGAGGATAATTTCGCATCGAGCCCGCATTTGAACCCGGCCATGTCCCGTTCGATAAGCCTGAACAATACCGGCTCGGCCATTAATAATCGCAGCAGTTGGAAAATCTGGACCCAGGATATGCTCCATCAATCCATCGACTTCAAGCGTTGAATCATCAATCAAGGCAATTGTGCCGTTGATGACTTCAACCAAATTATGGGGCGGGATATTGGTCGCAAAGCCAACCGCGATGCCGCTTGAGCCATTGACCAGCAAGTTGGGGAACCGCGCAGGCAGCACTTCTGGCATTTGCAAGGTGCCGTCGTAATTCTCCACAAAATTAACGGTTTCTTTATCCAAATCGGCCATTAACTCGTGGGCGATTTTCGCCATCCGCACTTCGGTATAACGCATCGCTGCGGCCATATCACCATCAAGCGATCCAAAATTCCCCTGCCCATCAACGAGTGGATACCGCAACTGCCAGTTCTGAGCCATCCGAACAATCGTGTAGTACGATGCCGTATCGCCATGAGGGTGGTACTTACCAATGACGTCCCCGACGATCCGTGCCGATTTCATGTAAGGCCGGTTATAGGCATTGTTCTGCTCGCTCATCGCGAACAACACGCGGCGATGAACTGGTTTTAAGCCATCGCGAACATCTGGTAAGGCGCGCCCAACGATGACACTCATCGCATAATCCACGTAGGATTGCCGCATTTCGTCTTCGATGTTGATGGTTCGGATGTCGTCGTGTTCGAAATCGCTCATGATTACACTATCTTCTTTTGCAAAATTGTTCCGAAAGCCTGACCTGGAGACGGCATTCGACCTATTTACCAGCGCGCCTATACCCCAGCACACCTTTTACCTCTAGCGCATCGCTCACGCGCCAGACCGATTGAACGTTGTTATTGTTTTAAAATTTCTACGCGTTATGACTCACTGCTTTGTATCTTCGCCTTGCTGCGTTTTACGTTGTTTGGTGTTGTTTTATCCCGCTTGTTGTTGCTCGGCTTCATTTTTGTTGGTCTGTCAGCGCTGCGTGCTTGGACGTCGCCAAACCTGATGACAATCAGCCACTACCAACCGTCTTCCGGCGATCTAGCGCCTGTGTTTTAGCGCCTGTTATCTACCCCAGCCCCAGCCTCCTAAAGCAAGCCCTCTAAGACAAGCCTTCTAAACCCAGCCTTCTAAACCAAGCTTCTTTTAATCCAATTTCTAGGTGACTTTAGACTCTGACTTATAGATTTTTGTTTTCAGGTTATGGTTTTCAAACTCTGGTTTTCAAGCTCCGGATTTCAGGCTCGAATTTTGGCTTGGCTTTAAAGCCAAACGGTCTTTAAAAGCCGATCAACAGCCCTCTTTCCTATGTCGGTTTAAGACTCAAAAACCAGCTTGAATCAAAACCCGTCTCCGGCATCACGAACCGAAAAACAGCCCTTAGTTTCCGCTCCGCCCTGGCGAGAATAGTAGCACAATAAGCCTTAAAAACCTACCGAGCCCAGACCCGGCCTATCGATGCAAGTCATTGTATTTAATGGTTTTTAATTATCGTCATTGACGGTAAACTAAAACCTATCTCATGACGTGAAAAAGGACTCGACAGCATGGCCAATCTTGAGCGTCTACAACCTCGATGGCTGCTGCCCATTAGACCGAGTGCGACCCTTTTAATCGACCATGACCTGATCCACCAAAACGGTCAGATCATCGACATTCTGCCTCGTGAGACTGCCAATCAAGACTACCCACTCGCCACCTGTCTGCCGCTGCCCGGCAAGGTGCTCATGCCCGGACTCGTTAACTGTCACGGCCACGCCGCCATGACGCTGTTACGCGGCTATGCCGATGACTACAAACTCATGACCTGGCTCAACGACTATATTTGGCCCGTTGAAGCCAAGGTGGTGAGTCCTGAATTTGTCGAAGCCGGGGCCTGGCTCGCGGCGACCGAAATGATACAGTCCGGTACAACCTGCG